>Ga0302319_10001187_pt1 | contig 58390 bp, 45 predicted proteins | sample Bog_T0_2_FD_203319 | JGI IMG/M metagenome (GOLD analysis project Ga0302319, IMG submission 203319) | Peat permafrost microbial communities from Stordalen Mire near Abisko, Sweden - Bog_T0_2 | ecosystem: Environmental > Terrestrial > Soil > Wetlands > Peat | place: Sweden: Abisko, Stordalen Mire...
CCGCAATCTACAAATGGCTGGCAGCGTGGAACGGCGAACCTTCCCCGTTTGTCTGGAAGGCTTCCGCCGACATCATCCTCGACAAGGTCCGGCGGTGTAAAGAATTATCTGAGACAGGCGACTAGCGTGGGCGCTCATGGAGAGAAAGGAGGAACTCTTTCCGCCAAGATTGCTCTGCGCAGTGAGGCAACCAATTGGCTTGCCTACGATATGACGCTGACGGCCCCCCAACCCTGGATATCACCATTTCGGCAGTTCTTTCGCACGGAGCCGGATTTCAAGGTAAGCCATCCGATCAAGAACGCCAATCCTTTGGTGCGCGATCGCGGCTACACCGGCAGCGTTGCGCACCTCCGCCGCGCCGTCGCCCGCCTGCGTCCCCGGCGTACGGAGGCCTTCCTTCGTCTGTAAACTTTCCCCGTAGATCAGGCGCAGGCCGATTGGGCGCACTTCAGCCACGTCATGTCAGACCATAACGGACTCATCGCTGATGGCTCAGGATGAAATCAACCACCGCTTTCGGGTCTTGAGGCGCCAGTGGAAAATGTCCTTCCCCTTCTCTGACGATGACTCTGATCTCGCCGCCGAGTTCCTTGTATCCCTTCTCCACTACGCGAGTCTGACTGTCGAGCCATGGATCGAGGCTACCGCAATCGTGAAGGATCGGGACCCGAGCCCTGGCCAGCGGAGCCAGGTCATCGAGCGGCGCCGACTTCGACATGAGACTGTGCATCGAAGGATCGCGCGCGTAAATACTGGAAACCTTATCCGGATTCGCAATCGCCCAGGCATACATCTCGCCCCCTTTCGCTCCGGCGGCCTCCATGGCAGGCATCTTCGAAAAACCGTTATCGACCATCGTCTTGTAGGTTTCATCCCATTGCTCCTGCACCTCGCCGGCTTGCGTGGTGATCGGCGGTGTCACGATGTGGTAACCCTTCGCAAGAAGTGCCAGGTTCACGGTTGAATTCCGGTCGATCGCGTCCGCCCGGAACACCCAGGGCTTTCCTGCTGCCGGGTTCTTCGGGACCACTATCGCCATGCCACTCGTTCTGAAGGTGCCGGAAGGATTGGCATCGTAGCGGTCGTATGATTCCGTGAACCCAGGTCCGCGGGCCTTTGCATAAGTGTTTTCTTCGTCCAGATAGGTGAACGAAAGATTTTACGCTGTAGTAATAAGATTTTGTGAAACTCGCATCCGCGAAGGCCGGACGGTTAGCGCTGGAGGGCTGCATATGTCCTTCAATCCAGTCGGCGATCAGTTCGGGATTCTTAAGGCTGTGTGGGTGATGTGCCTTGCCTTCCTTCATAATCACGGTGATCGAGCCACCCAACTGATGGTATAAATTCTTCACAACCAGGGTATTCCGCTGCAGCAGAAAATCCTCCGTGCCACAGACATGCAACAGGGGCACATCATGCTTGGCAAGTTCCGGTAGCTTTGCGAAATCTTCGTCGTAAAGCGCTGGATTATCGGCGTAGATACAAGCGACCTTGTCGGGATGGGCCACGCCCCAGTTAAACTCGTTGACCCCGCCCTTACTCATTCCTACGAAGCCCGGCTTCTTTGACAACCCGTGCTTCTCCGTCAAAAACTCGTACCATCGGTCCCAAGCCTGCCCCTGCCTGCCGCTATCGGGCGCCACCTAGGCGACATGGAATCCACGTTTGAGTAACTAGACTTCAGTTTGAGGCTCATGGTTCCAATAGCAGCCCCGCCATGACCACGGGGAGCCCGGCGCGGCTTTCTTCGGAACGATCACCACACATCTGCGTTTACCATTCGCCAGGGTTGCGTCGATTCCGAAGCTCGTTATCTCCTTCTCGGGAGCTACCATTGGCGTGATTGCTCCGGTGGCGTCGTCCATTACAAAGTCGTAACGGTCGAATCCCTCATGCCAGGAGGTCTTCTCGCCTCCGAACGGACTGTATCCATCAGCCGCCATGTTGTTCCCGGCAGGCCTGAAAACAGCGATTGTGACCAATACCAGCAAGCAGGGGCGCAGATGCTTTCCAGTAATGTCCGTCATGTCGACTTTCTTGTTCTATTCTAGCCAGTAACCAGCTTATCTCTGCGGCGCCGGTTGATGGTCGTTGCTCATCCCGGAGCGTCTGGTGCCCGAACGCCACCCGCCGCCCCTGAAACCCATCCCGACGAGCAACGCTCCTGTCTTCCGCCCGTCTTCTTCCCCGAAGATTCCACATTCCGGTGCAGCGATTCGCTGGCCATACAAACCTCCTTTGCCACCGCACACGGACTCACGCTCTTCGCCGACAACACGCTGTCGCATGAAGTCTTCTCCACAGGCGCGCTCTTCCCCCGCGCCCTCCCGTTCTCCTGGATATTCGGCGTAAAGTGGAAAACCGGCAGACTCGCAGTGACTGCAAACTACGGCAGCCTGAGCCGCTCCGCATTGCCCGTCGTCGGCACCTATTTCGGCGACCGCCAGGGTCCCTTAGCCGAAGTTCGCTACAGGCTTTTCGGCACTCTGGAACCGTTCGGCTCCGCGCTGCGCGCCCACAATAACCTCGAAGCGAATCCAGACCTGCCCACCATCGCCACTCAGGACCTGACCGCCGGCGCGAACATGAGCCTGCTCGGTCAGCTCGGTCTCTCCGCCCAGCATTCCAAAATCGCCCTCTGGCAGGACGATCCGCAGTACGATACCTCCGCGCAGCTATCTCTGAACAGGACCCTCGCAAAACACACGCTGCTGTTTACCGCGCGCGATCTCGATCTCGTCAATCAGACCTCGCACCAACGGCAAAAAAGTGCCGAGCTGCAGGACAACGTGAGCTTCTCCCGGTTAACGCTCGGCGCCGCGATGAGGCTGCAGCAGCAAACGGGCGATGGCCAGTTGCAGAATTCGCTCTACGTCAGAGCCTCCGGTCAGCTGCGCCTGAAGCGCTTTTTAGTCTACGGACAGTTCGAGGCCGGCAACGATCTGGTCAACAAAACTCTGTTCGCCACCAACAACGCAAAGACCACTGTCATCGGCGTTGAATTCCCCTGCTCCATCGCTGGCTGGTCCACGCCTGGACCTTGCGCGCCGAAGCCTTTCGCACCACCCTGCTCTCGATGCTGAATCCAGCCAGCATTCTGGTACTGCAGGGCAGTCAGCCTGCCGGCGTGTCCGACATCCTGTTTTTATTTCCGCCTCGGCCACCGCGCGAAGTGGGGAGTTCCGCCGCCGGAAGCGTCGGAGTTCGCTGGCAACCAGGTGGTCTACGGAGCCATCGAAGGCTTCGTGTATGACGATGCCGCCGGATCGCACACCGCCTCCGATGTCGCCGTTCAGCTCGATCAATCGCGCACCACAACCACCGACGCCACCGGCCATTACCGGTTCGATGACGTGCCTGAGGGCCCGCACACCGTGCTCCTCAATACGGCGGAACTGGCTGCCGATTATTCACCTGGCCCTGCGCCACCGGTATCGCCGAAAGTGAAGCCGCGCGCAATTTCACGCATCGATCTGCGCATCGTGAAGGCGGGAACATTCATCAGGGGCACCCTGCGCGGACTCGCCCCGGACGATGAAGGCACCGTGCGCCTCGAAAACATCGTCATCAGCCTCATCTCCGACCAAGGCGACCAGATCCGCTATACGACGTGCGACAGAACCGGCGAATTCGCCTTCTACAATCTCCCGCCCGGCAAGTACCAGGTGTCACTCGACCAGACAACGTTGCCCGAAAATTACATCCTGCTCTCCGCACCGACGCTGGACGCCGACGATCCACAACCGCAATTCCTGATCCGCAAGCCGGTCAGGGATCTACCAGTCCGCCGTGTCTTGTAACGAACGCGCATTTCTGCCGCGAAGCGGATGAAATCGGAGTCTGTGGATGTGCCAACACAGCAATTCCGATTCGAGTCAGCCGACCATCATTGAGGGAACCGTTCAGCGTTGATGCAAGACTTACCCTCTGTGCAACGTGATTGCGTCCACTCGGACGCGTTGCGCGCGTTTCGCTGAAGTGGCCGGTCGCTGTCTCCAGGTCCACCTTCCGGGATATCATCTGTCTGGACTCCCTTGAGAAAGCTCCGCACTCTGTTGAGCTCTGGCGTGCAGACACCGCGCGACGTTGAACCTACGGACGAGCACCCGCTACAATCAAACGAATGTCTATGGTCGTCGTTGGCTCCGTCGCATACGACGGAGTGGAAACTCCTCACGGAAAAATTGATCGAATGCTGGGCGGTTCGTGCACTTATGTTGCGCTCTCCGCCAGCTTTTTTACCGCCCCGAAAATTGTCGCCGTGGTGGGCGAAGATTTCGCGGCTGAAGACGCGGAACTGCTGGCGAGCCGCGGCATCGACCTGACGGGTCTGGAACGCGTGCCCGGTAAAACGTTCTTCTGGGCGGGCAAGTATTCGCCCGATATGAACGACCGCGAAACGCTGGTCACGGACCTGAACGTCTTCGCCGATTTCAATCCGAAATTACCGGAAGCGTATAAGAATTCGCCTTACGTGCTGCTGGGCAATATTCAGCCCGCGCTGCAAAAACTGGTGCGCTCGCAGATGGATGGATCGCAGCGCATTGTGGGCGGCGACACCATGAATTACTGGATTGCCGATTTCCGCGAGCAACTGCTGGCCACCATCGCGGAATGGGATTTCCTGCTGATCAACGATGGCGAAGCGCGCATGCTTTCGGGCGAATACAATCTGAAGAAAGCCGCGGCGAAGATTCTCGAAATGGGTCCGAGCACGCTGGTCATCAAGCGCGGCGAATATGGCGCGATCCTGTGGCGGCGCGACGGGCACTTCATGGCTCCGGGCTATCTGCTGCGCGACGTTTTCGATCCCACCGGCGCGGGCGATTGCTTTGCCGGCGGGTTCATGGGCTATCTGGCCGGGCAAGGGATCGATTTCCATGCCAGCCGCGTGGATCATAACGAGATTCGCCGCGCGGTGATCTATGGGTCGGTAATGGGAAGTTACTGCTGCGAGCGCTTCGGCGTCGAAAGGTTCCGCACGCTCACGCGCGCTGAAATTGATGGCCGCTTCGAAGAATTCCAGGAATTCACGGCGTTTTAAGTCAGCGCTGACCTCGGCGGCGGCGTCGGTGGCTTTCTGCGCGCTGGCCTGTTTTGCCACGATGGCGTGCGCGGTCTGGTATTTCTACCGCGCCGGCGCGACGCTTTACTATGGCGACGCCGAAGCTCACCTGAACATTGCGCGGCGCATAATCGACTCGCGCACGCCGGGGTGGTCGCAGATCGGGACTACGTGGCTGCCGTTGCCGCATCTGCTGATGCTGCCGTTCGTGCGCCACGATCGTTTGTGGATGACGGGCCTGGCGGGCGCGATTCCCGCAGCCATAGCGATGTCGCTGGCGGCGATTTTCCTGTTTGCCGCAGTGCGCCGCGCGTTCGGAAGCGTGACGGCTGCAACGGCGGCGACGGCGGTGTTCCTGCTGAATCCCAACACTCTCTATCTGGGCGCAATTCCGATGACGGAGGCGTACTTCTTCGCGGCTCTGTTCGCGCTGCTGTATTTCACGGTGCGCTTCGACGAGACACGCGGATGGGGCGCGCTGGCGGGCGCGGCGATTGCTGTCTGCGCGGCGTCGCTGACGCGGTACGAAGGCTGGTTCCTGATTCCGTTTACCGCCGTTTTCCTGCTGGTGCGCGGCAAAGGGGTGGTGCGGCGAATCGCCGGCGTGCTGGTCTTCTGCTCCGTTGCATCGCTTGGCCCGGCCATCTGGCTGGCGCACAACCGCTTCTATTTCGGCGATTTCCTGTATTTTTTTCGCGGGCCGTGGTCGGCGGCGGCGATTCAGGGGAAAACGGATTATCCAGGGCGCGATAACTGGCAGATGGCGGTCCACTATTATTTCGAAGCGGGGAAACTGGCGTTTGGTTTGCCCGCACTGGGTCTCGGCGCGGGCGGGGCTGTGGCCGCGTTGTACAGGCGAGCCTTCTGGCCAGTGCTGCTACTGATGCTTCCGCCGCTGTTTTATGTCTGGAGCATTCATTCTTCGTCGACGCCGGTGTTCGTGCCGACGCTCTGGCCAAACAGCTTTTACAACACACGTTACGCGATGGCTTTCCTGCCGCTTGTGGCTTTTGGGATCGGGGCGATTGCGAGTTTTGGCAGAATCCCGGCGGTGCTGGCGGTGCTGCTGGCCTTCACTCCGGTGATGCTGCATCCCGACCAGCATTCGATCACCTGGCAGGAATCCGACGTGAACTCGCGCGCGCGCCGCCAGTGGGTGGGTGAGGCCGCGGACTGGCTAAAGCCTCGAATGGGGCCGAACGAAACCTTTCTCACCAGCTTCAGCGATTTGACTGGCATCTATCGCGAACTCGGCGTCCCGCTCAGGAATACGCTGACCGGCGATAACGATGTGGAATTCGTCATGGCGACCACCAATCCTCCGGTTTTCCTGCATACCGACTGGGCCATTGTCCTCAGCGGCGACGATCTGCAAACGCTGCTCGATCGCGCGCGCCGCAATGCTCCAAAATACGAACTGGTGCATCGCGTGACGGTGAAAGGCGAACCGGCGCTCGAAATATATAAACGCGAAGACGACGTGCCCGAACTACCCGAACATGACGATACCCTTCCATAAACTGCACGGCGCGAAAAACGATTTCCTGCTGACTTGGGTTGAAAACGCGCCGATAGCACGGCTGCCGGAAATTGCGGTGGCGATTTGCCACCGCTATACAGGGGTGGGGGCGGATGGCTGGATGCTGGTGGATCGCACGCCCGGTTTGGATCCGTCGGGACAGTGCTGGGACGCGTCCATCCGGCTGTTCAATTCCGATGGCAGCGAGCCCGAACTATCCGGCAACGGAACCCGCTGCGCGGCCGCGCTGCTGGCCGGATGCAGCCCCGAGCGGACGGAGTTTCGCATTCGCACCGGCGCGGGGATTAAAGAATTGCGGCTGCTCTCCCACGCGGGCTGCCACTACGAGTTCGAGATGAGGATGGGGGAGCCGCAGATTGTCGAACTGCACGCGACGGTGCAGGGGCGCGACGCGGTGATCGTCGACGTGGGAAACCCGCAGTGCGTGATGCCGGTCCGCGATTTCGATTTCGACTGGGCCGGGGTGGGCGCGGCCACGGAACGCGACCCGCGGTTTCCCAATCGCACGAATGTTTCGTTTATCAGGCCGGTGGACGCCAACACCATCGAAGTGCGTTTTTGGGAGCGAGGCGCGGGGCTGACGAACAGTTCCGGCACCGGTTCGACAGGCGCCGCGGCGGCCGCGCTGGCTCGCGGTTTGGTTACGGCGCCGGTTTCCGTGCAAACGCCCGCTGGTATATTGGTTCTTCGCTGTGAAAACAGCGCGCTTTTTCTGACTGGACCGGCCGAAATGACGGCGGAGGGACTTTATCACTCGTTTGACGATGTCTGATACGAAATCGGTACCCGTGCACGCCACCGCCGGCCCCGCCACCGCTGTGAGCGAGCTACTGGCCGAAAAAATACGTTCGAAGACCGCAAGAGTGGGCGTGGTGGGTCTTGGCTATGTGGGCCTGCCGCTGGCGGTGGAGTATGCGGCCGAGGGCTATCACGTTACGGGCATCGACGTGAACGCGGCGAAGACGGAGCGCGTGAATGCGGGCGATTCGTATGTCGGCGACGTGCCTTCCGCTGTGATGTCGCCGCTGGTGAAATCGGGCCATCTGAAGGCGACCACCGATTTTTCGGCGGTGCGCGATCTCGATACCATTAATATCTGCGTGCCGACGCCGCTGCGCAAAACCAAAGACCCGGACATGAGCTTTATCGTGGACGCATGCGAGGAAATTGCGAAGTATTTTCATCCCGGGATGCTGATTATTCTGGAATCGACCACGTATCCTGGCACTACGGATGAACTGGTGCGCCCGATTCTGGAAAAGGGCGGACTGAAGGCCGGCGAAGACTTTTTCCTGTGCTTTTCGCCCGAACGCGTGGATCCGGGCAACCCGACCTACCAAACGAAAAACATTCCGAAAGTGGTGGGCGGATATACACCGGCGTGCACGGAGATGGGTCGGCTGTTTTACTCGCAGGCGCTCGAACACGTGGTTCCTGTCGGTTCGACGCAGGTGGCCGAGATGGTGAAGTTGCTTGAAAACACCTTCCGCATGATTAATATCGGGCTGGTGAACGAGATTGCCACCATGTGTGACGGCATGGGGATCAATGTCTGGGAGGTGATCGACGCCGCGGCCACCAAGCCTTTTGGTTTCATGCCTTTCTATCCGGGACCTGGACTGGGCGGACACTGCATTCCGATCGACCCTTTCTACCTGTCGTGGAAGACGAAACAGGCCGGCATCGAGGCCCGTTTCATCGAACTGGCCGGCTATATCAACGGCAATATGCCGCATTTTGTGGTCGAGAAAGTTCAGGCAGCGCTGAATGAGGTTTCAAAGCCTGTCAAAGGTTCGCGTGTCCACATTCTCGGCGTGGCCTATAAGCGCGATATCGACGATGTGAGGGAATCTCCGGCGCTCGACATTATCCACCTGTTGTTGCGCCGCGGGGCAACCATTTCGTATTCGGATCCGTATGTTCCGCAGATCTCGATAGACGGCGGCGTCATCAAAGCGGGAGGCGAAACGGAACTCATCGAAGCCGACTGCGTGCTGATCGTAACCGACCACAAGGCTTTCGACTATAAGTCGCTGCCGGCTAAGGCCAAACTCATTGTCGACACCCGAAATGCACTGAAAGGCATGACGGCCCCAAATATTGTGCGTTTGTGAACGATAGACCCTTGACATTGGCAAAGGGTGACACCATCATCTATATAGAGGCGAAATCCATGTCTACGTCTGTCAGCAGCCGGTTACTTTCATCCGCGGCCCTCGCAGTTTTTGCGGTTGCGTCATGCTCCGCGCAAAACATCGCGCCGGCCCATTCGGGTACGGTTCATTATTTTGAAGGGGACGTCACCGTCGATGGCGTCAAGCTGGTGTCTCAGGTAGCCCGATTTACGGAAATGAAAGAGCAGAGCGAACTCCATACGGGCCTGGGCCGTGCGGAAATCCTGCTGACGCCGGGTGTGCTGCTTCGCGTGGGTGAGAACTCCTCTGTCAAGATGCTGGACAACCGGCTGGTGAGCACTCGCGTCGAGTTCCTTTCGGGGATCGCGATGGTGGAAGCCGTGGACGCCGGCTCGACCGTGAAAGATCCGCCGGTAACTATCATCTATAAAGATTTTCAGGCTCAGACGGTGCATTTTGGCGTGTTCGAGCTGACGTCGCTTCCTGGCCAGGTCCGGGTCTTCAAGGGCGAAGCCAAAGTACTCGGAAACGGCACTTCGGTCACTGTTAAAGAAGGAAACGCGGTTGACCTGACCACCACAATGGCCATGGCGAAGTTCGACGCGAAGGATGGCGACGACCTTTATCTGTGGTCGCGCGACCGCTCGGCGTATCTTTCGGCTGGCAACATGTCTTCGGCTCGGACGCTGGCGAATTCCGGCTACGGTAACGCCATGGGCTATTCGAACATGGGTTATTCCAACGTGGGCTTGGGTGGCATGGGCATGGGATATGGTGGCCTTGGCTTCGGCAGCGGTTATGCCTACACGGGATGGAATCCCGCGATGTGGAACGGTTTCAGCGGCGGTTGGTATTACAACTCGTATCTGAACATGTATTCGTATATGCCGTTCGCAGGCACTATGTATAGCCCGTTTGGCTACGGCTACTATAATCCGAACACCATTGGGTATGCTTATGCGCCCAGCTATTACTGGCCTGGTGCCGGCGGAGCGCGTACGGGAACCACCACCGGCGTTCCTCTTGCAACGCTGCCGACGACGGGAACGCTGAAGAGCGGAGCTGCGCCGTTGTTGCCGCGACTTGGTGTGACAGCCAGTCTGCATCCTTCTCTGGCATCACCGGCGCGGGGAACACAACCTGGTTCACCCACCGCATCGCTTTCCGCACGCAACGGCTTCGCCGCGCCCGGTTCATCGAGCAGCAACGTACGTGCGGCGGCTCCGGCCGCAGCAGCTCCTGCGGCGGCAGCCCCGGCTCGTGCGGCGGCTCCTGCTGGCAGACGCTAGCCCCAACTGAGTCTTCGTGATATCCTGAAGCTTCGCGCGCAATTATCCTGCGCGCGAAGCTTTTTAACTTTGGAGAGATGGCCGAGTGGCTGAAGGCGCACGCTTGGAAAGCGTGTTTAGGGGAAACTCTAACCTGGGTTCGAATCCCAGTCTCTCCGCCAAATTTTTTTCAATAACTTACAGACATAAACCCTGAATCGCGTTCGAGAGCGTGCAAATGGTGTATGCTGCACGCCTGGCAATCACCCCATATCGAAGGCACCGCGCTGCCGGCACCGGTCGCGGTCGGGAGGTGGGGCGTAGCCATGGGGCTTAATGGGCTGCTTTTTTTCAGATTCTGTTTTCGCGTGGGTTGTGTTTGGCCGCTATCGGTTTCTCCCCTTCCAAAGCACCCGCCACGCGGTTACAGTTCCGCAACCGCGTAAAGGCGATACGATCGATTGCGATGGAGCGTACTCATCGAACTGCGTTGCAAGCGGGTCACACACGGCTGTACCACTATGAAAAATTTTGCCCTGAGTGGCTCGCGACGACCTTGGACGAGGGGAAAATTCATTTTTCAAATCCAGCAAACCTTAACGATCCGTGGGATTGCATGCCTTGGTACGAAAGCTCGTCCATTCAGGAGCCTGAGGATATCGAGCGCTTCATACTCTGGCTCCGAACAATCGCCAACCCACGTCCCCTTCCCCAAATAGAAGCAGCCTTCGAAGTTCGTTTACGTAGCGATCCAGTCTACCGAAACAAATTCATTGAGGGTTTTTCGACGAAGAGTCATCCGATGATCGGTCGGCGTCGGATCTACTGTCTTACCCCCGATCCATGCTCAACGCTTATGTGGTCGCACTACGGCGACAATCGTAGAGGTATATGCCTTGCGTTTGATCTCAACAATCCTGTGTTTCTGAACACCTGGGAGGTGAAGTATTCCAGCACGTATCCGAAATGGGTTCCCCATAGGTCAAGAGAAGTCGCGATGGATATGCTGCTGACGAAGTCAGATGTATGGGCGTACGAAGAGGAATTTCGCATCATCGCCAGCCGTGACTATCCTGACGGCCACCCATTGAAGCCAGATGGCGACTTTATCAGGCTGCCCTCCGGATCATTAACCGCCGCGGTTATTGGTTGTAAGGCTGATTACTCCGAAGTGACCAGGTTTCTCGGTCAATACACGCACTCGTTGGAGGTCAAACGCATAGTTCAGGTCCCGAACCACTATCGCCTCAAGCTTGGAGAATAGAAAGTGGATGACTGCGGCGCTCCCGATCTTCGCGCGACGGCGGCGGAAGATCGGCAGATTTACTTTGTGAAGTGCTTGTCGAGAAAAGCCAGGTACTGGGTCCAGTCGAACGGCTTCACATCGTGGCCTCCGCTGCGGACATGGTAGGCGATATCGCCGCCGACCGGCTCGTTTACCGCGGGCCACTTGTCCGGCAGTGTATCCTTCGATCCCAGCAGCCGGTACACCGGTTCCGCCGCCTTGGCAGCGGCGAACTCGCCCTCGGGGTCCGCATTCGCGTCATCGATAGCGCTGGCGACATAAACCGGGCGCGGAGCGATCAGCGCAATCATTTCATTCTGATCGAACGGCAGCGATGTGTCGCGGTCGTCGTACTGGCGAAAATTCTGGTCGAACCAGTGCGGAAAAACGGTATTGAGGCGTCTAATGTTCTCGGCGATACCGCGATGGAAGAGCTTGGCACCGCCCGCGCCTGAATCGTTGCTGATGGCGGCGGCGAATCGCGGATCGGTCGCCGCCGCCCAAAGAGCGGCCTTGCCCAGGCGCGACCAGCCGAACACAGCCACGCGCTTCGCATCGATCGCGCGGTCCGTGGCCAGATAATCCAGAGCACGGCTCAATGCCCACGCCCATTCGCCAACGGTGCTGAAGTTATCGCCACGCCCCTGCAGTTGCGGGTAGAAAGCCTTGAGGCTTTTATCGAAGCCGTCCTTCGTATCCGGATCGATATCGCCGCGATAGAAAGTCGCCAGCGCGTAGCCCCGCTCCATGAACGTCTCGATGGGCCACTGCGGCGCGTTGACACCGCGGCAAGCCTCGGTGGCCTGCCCGTTCCCCGCACAACTGAGATCGGCGTATTGATTTTTGGCCGATTCCACGCGGTGCAGCGTCAGCCGAACTCCCGGATCCGGCGTCAACGCATGATTGCCCCAGAAGTTGATCCCGAGAATAGCCGGAACAGGCCCCTTAGCGCCCTTTGGAATATAGAGCAGCATATCGAAACGCGGACCCTTGGGATCGCCGTTCACCAGCACTGTAATCTGCCGCCGGATCGCCTTGCCTCCCAGCGCCTCGGTGCCTTTGTCAAAGACGATGAACGCCTGCTTTGGCGAACGCGCGGGCATCACGCCGTACATTTCGCGCGTGAACAGGGCGAGCAACTCGGGCCTTCGTTTCTCGCGCCACTCGGCGGCTGTGATGACACGCGTACCGTCCGCCATCACCAGCGGATCGGGCACCGGGGCCTGGGCCCACAGTGCGTGCGTGCAAATCAACAGGGAGAAGGTCGCAATCCGTGCGTTCATGCCAGTGAAATCGTATCATGAATCAACATGAGCAAAATTGCATTAGTCACAGGAGCCGGCAGCGGAATCGGCAGAGCCGCCGCGCTCGCATTGCACAGCGCGGGCTTTACCGTCGTGCTGGCGGGACGGCGCGCATCGGAAATCGAAAAGACAGGCGCTCTCGCCACGGCCTCCGGCGTTCCCATGCTGGCGGTTCCCACCGACGTGAGCCAGCCCGATTCCGTAAAGGCTCTCTTCACGCGCGTTGGCGAAGAATTCGGGCGGCTCGACGTGTTGTTCAACAACGCCGGAATTAACGTCCCGGCAATCCCGATGGACGAACTTACTTTCGAGCAGTGGAATTCCGTGGTCGGAATCAATCTGACCGGATCTTTTCTGTGCGCGCAGCACGCCATGCACATGATGAAGTCGCAGGACCCGAAAGGCGGCCGCATCATCAATAACGGCTCGATCTCCGCCTACACGCCGAGGCCGAACTCCGCGCCTTATACGTGCACCAAACATGCGATCACAGGCCTCACGAAGTGCATCTCGCTCGATGGCAGGCCGCACGATATCGCCTGCAGCCAGATCGATATCGGCAACGCCGCCACGGAACTGACCGAACGCATGACGGCGGGCGTATTGCAGGCCGATGGCAGTAAAAAGCCGGAGCCGCGCATGAATCTGAAACATGTAGCCGATGCCGTGGTTTTCATCGCCAGCCTGCCGCTCGATGCCAACGTGATGTTCATGAACGTGATGGCCACGAAGATGCCGTTTGCGGGCCGGGGCTGATAACTGGTCCGTTACGGTTACATTGCGGGAAAATACAGGCTCGCAGGCACCCCACTGCTAATATAAAAGTTTGAAAGTTTGCCGGAGCCGACGAAGGCTCCCGTTCCATGAGGGTGAATGCATCCAACTGATACCAGCAATCCCGACTACTATCACAAAGTAGTGGATTGCCAGTGGGCTTGTCCGGCTCACACCAACGTTCCCGAATATATCCGACTGATCGCGCAGGGTAAGTACGCCGAATCGTACATGCTGAACCGTGAGTCGAACGTGTTCCCCGCAGTACTCGGCCGAACCTGCGACCGTCCCTGTGAACCGGCTTGCCGGCGCGGACGCCTCGAAGCGGATAAGCCAGTCGCCATCTGCCGCCTCAAGCGCGTTGCTGCCGATCTCAAAGGCGATGTCAGCGCCATGCTGCCAAAGATTCCGGCGAAGAAAAACGGCAAGCGCATTGCGCTGGTGGGCTGCGGCCCGGCGTCGCTTACGGTCTGCAACGACCTGATGCCGCTCGGCTATGCGGCCACAATTTTCGAGAAGTTCGATAAACCCGGCGGGCTGATGCGCAGCAACATCCCGTCGTTCCGCCTGCCGGAAACCGTGCTCATGGACGAGATCAACATGATTCTCGACATGGGTGTGGAGATTCGTTACAACTCGCCGGTCGAGAGCCTGGCGAAGCTGCTGGGCGAAGGCTACGACGCAGTTTTCGTCGGCAGCGGCGCGCCGCGCGGCAAGGATCTGGAACTGCCCGGACGCCGCGACCCGGCGGCTGCCGAACACATCCACATCGGTATCGACTGGCTCGGCTCGGTCGCGTTCCAGCACACCGATAAGATCGGCGAGCGCGTTCTGATCATCGGCGTCGGCAATACCGCGATGGATTGCTGCCGTACCTCGCTGCGTCTCGGCGGCAAAGACATTAAAGTGATGGCGCGCCGTCCGCGTGCGTTCTTCAAGGCGTCGCCGTGGGAACTGGAAGATGCCGAAGAAGAAGGCGTGGAGATTGTCATCAATCACGCGCCGAAACGCTTCGTCATCGAAAACGGCAAGCTGGTTGGCATGGAGTTCGATCGTCTCGAATGGGACGAAAAAGCGGAGAAATCCAAACTCATCGAGACCATCGTCATCCCCTGCGACGATGTGATTCTCGCCATCGGCCAGGACAACGCGTTCCCGTGGATCGAAAAAGATCTCGGCATCGAATTCGATAAGTGGGGCCTTGCGAAGGTGGACCAGAAAACCTTCATGTCGACTCGCCCGGGCGTTTTCTTCGGCGGCGATTCCGCGTGGGGCCCGAAAAACATCATCTGGGCCGTGGAACATGGCCATCAGGCCGCGATTTCGATTCATAACCATTGCGAATCGATCCCGGTGACCGAGCGCCCGAAGCACGGCATGAACCTCATCAGCATGAAGATGGGGATCAGCGAGTGGAGCTATCACAACGATTTCAATCCGTCGCATCGCCAGAAGATGCAGCACGTGGATCTGGTGCGGCGTTTCAAGGAACTCGACATCGAAGTGGAACTCGGCTTCAGCGCCGAACAGACCGCAACCGAAGTGCAGCGCTGCCTCAACTGCGATATCGAAACCGTTTTCACGGCGCCGAAATGCATCGAATGCGACGCCTGTATCGATATCTGCCCGGTCTCCTGCCTCACGATGGAGAAGGCCGCTCCCGAACCGGTGCTCCGCGAACATCTCTCAGTGCCCGCTCTGAACCTGGATCAGGCGCTGTTCGCTTCCAAACCTCTGCCGCAAACTGCCCGCCTGATGCTCAAGGACGAAGACCTGTGCGTTCACTGCGGGCTGTGCGCGGAACGTTGTCCCACGGCTGCGTGGGATATGCAGAAATTTCAGATTTTCATCTCACACGCCGGTGAACCGGCGCTCAACCAGACCGTGGCGGCATGAAGACCGAAACCCAGACCCTGTCTCAGTCGAACGCGGTTACCGTCACTCCAACAATGAAAAGCGGCATAAACGATTTTGCATTTAAACTGGCCTCGGTCAACGGGACCGGCTCGGCCAGCTCCAGCATCCTGCTGATGCAGGCGATCTTCCGGATGGGTGTGCCCGTTTCCGGCAAGAACCTTTTCCCGTCGAACATTCAGGGGCTTCCCACGTGGTACGAAATCCGCGTGAATAAGGACGGCTACACGGCGCGCGCGCCACAGTACGACCTGATGGTAGCCATGAACGCGCAGACTTATGCCCGCGATGTGGCCGAAGTCCGCAGTGGCGGCTACCTGCTCTACGATTCGACGTGGCCGCTCGATCCGGACCTGTTCCGCGACGATGTCACGTTCATCGGCGTGCCGCTGGCCCGCCTTTGCAACGAGAATTTCCAGGGCGCGCGCGAACGCATCCTGGTGAAGAACATTGCCTGCGCCGGCGCGCTGATCGCCCTGCTCGATATCGATCAGGAAGTGGTGGCGGAGCTGCTCGAAGAGAAATTCGGCAAGAAGAGGGCTCTGCGCGAATCGAACACGAAAGCGCTGCAACTGGGCCGCGACTATGTTCGCGAAAACTTCCCCTGTCCCCTGCCCTTCCATCTGGAAAAGATGAACGGCAACGAGGGCAAAATGCTCATCGATGGCAACGCGATGACCGCGCTGGGCGCTGTCTACGCGGGCGCCACCGTAGCCGCCTGGTATCCCATCACTCCGGCGACCTCGGTGATGGATTCGTTCAAGATGTACGCCGACAAGCTCCGCAAAGATAAGGAGACCGGCGAGAACAACTTCATCTTCCTGCAGGCGGAAGACGAACTGGCCGCCATCGGCATGGTCATCGGCGCTTCGTGGAACGGCGCGCGAGCGTTCACCTCCACCGCCGGCCCCGGAATTTCGCTGATGAACGAATTGCTGGGTCTGGCTTATTATGCCGAAATCCCGGCCGTGATCATCGACGTGCAGCGCGTCGGTCCTTCCACCGGCATGCCCACGCGCACACAGCAGGGCGATGTCCTCGAATGCGCATACGCCTCGCATGGCGATACCAAACACATTCTGCTGTTCCCGGCCAATCCGTCGGAATGCTTTGAATTTGCCGTGAAGAGTTTCGATCTGGCGGAGCAGTTTCAAACGCCCGTCTTCGTGCTATCCGATCTCGATATCGGCATGAACGACTGGGTGACGCCGAAGATCAAGTGGGACGATTCGTTCCGCCCCAACCGCGGCCTCGTCCTCACCGCCGAGCAACTGGATAACATGCGCGCTTTCCACCGCTATCTGCCGGATGAAGGCACGTCGGTTCCCGCGCGCACGCTGCCGGGCATCCATCCGAACGGCGCATTTTTCACCCGCGGCTCCGGCCACAACAAATACGGCGGCTATACCGAAGTTCCCGACGAATATCAGGAAGTGATGGATCGCCTGCTGCTCAAACACAAGGAAGCGGCGGCATACGTTCCGAAAGCCGAGTTGGTCAAGCGCGATGGCGCGCGCATCGGCATTATTTCCATCGGCGGCTGCGACCCCGCGGTGCGCGAAGCTTCCGACATTCTGGCCAAACAGGGCAGCCCGGTCGACTACATGCGCATCCGCGGTTTCCCCTTTGGAGAAGAAGTGGAGCAGTTCCTCGCTGAACACGAATTTTCCTTCGTAGTCGAACAGAATCGCGATGCGCAGCTGCGTACCCTGCTTTTGCTCGAAACCAATACCACAAAGGACAAGATCCGCTCGGTCCTGATTTACAGCGGCTTCCCGCTGAGTGCGAAGCACGTTCTGGATGCCGTTACGGCCCAGGTAGAGGAATTCCATGCCGTCAATCGTTAAACCGCGGGTAGCGCATCCCAGCCTCAAGCGCAACGATGTGGGCCTGACGGTTCGCGACTATGAAGGGCAGATGTCGACTCTGTGCGCCGGCTGCGGCCACGATTCCATCACCGCCGGACTCATTCGCGCGCTCTGGGAACTCTCCATTCCGCCGCACATGATCGCCAAGATGAGCGGCATCGGCTGCTCGTCGAAGACGCCGACTTATTTCGTCGGCGGCGCGCACGGCTTCAATTCCGCGCACGGCCGCATGCCTGCCATTGCGACGGGTGCGAGTGCCGCAAACAAGAGCCTGACGTACGTGGGCATTTCCGGCGATGGCGATTCGCTCTCCATCGGCCTCGGCCATCTTTGCCATGCCATACGCCGCAATCTGAACATGCTGTACGTGATCGAAAATAACGGCGTGTACGGTCTGACGAAGGGCCAGTTTTCGGCGTCGGCCGATGTCGGTTCGAAAAGCAAGAAGGGCGAGGCGAACCTGATGTCGCCCATTGACCCCGTCCAACTGGCGCTCAGCATTGGCGCGACGTTTGTGGCCCGCAGTTTCTCCGGCGATAAAGAACACCTGGTGCCGATCCTCAAAGCCGGCCTGGCGCATCGCGGCCTGGCGCTGATCGACGTCATTTCGCCCTGCGTCACTTTCAACGATCACGAAGGCTCCACGCGCAGCTATATCTACACACGGCAGCATCTGCATGAAGCCACCGAAGCCAACTTCGTGCCGCCGCAGCATGAGATTGTCGCCGAGATTGCACAACAGGGCGGGACCAACGTGACCATGCACGATGGCAGCGTCATTCATTTCACCCGCGTGCCCGATCACTACGACGTTTCCGATCGCATGGCCGCCATGCAGTATCTCCGCGAGCATCCGGCTGAAGTAGTCACCGGTATTCTCTACGCCGATGAAAGCGTGCAGGACATGCACGAAATGAATCGCACTCCGTCGACCCCGCTGGCGCATCTGCCGTACGAGAAGCTGTGCCCTGGCGCGGCGGTGCTCGACGCCATGCAGTCCCAATACCGCTGAGCGTGTGACCGGCGTTTCTCCCCTTGCACCCGGCCTTCAATAGGAGTAGGGTGAAGGCGTAAAGGAGATACGCCATGCTTTTATCCGATAATATTCGCTGTGTTTTAGATCACAAAGGCTGGGGACTTTATTCCGTCGCGCCGGAGACTTTTGTCTACGACGCCGTACAGCAAATGGCCGACCGCGACATCGGGGCGCTCGCCGTCATGGGTCGCACCGGACTGCTCGGCATTTTCTCGGAGCGCGATTACGCGCGCAAAATCATTCTGCTCGGACGGTCGTCGAAAGATACCACCGTTCGTGAGGTGATGTCTTATCCCGCGCGCATCGTTATGCCGGAAGATACCGTCGAGGATTGTTTACGCCGGATGACCACCTACCGCCTGCGGCATCTCGTGGTGACGCAGGAAGGCAGGCCCGTCGGCCTTGTATCCATCGGCGACCTGGTCAACTGGATGATGTCGGCGCAGGAAGAAATGATCGGCCAACTCAACAGCTATATTCAGGGCGATTATCCGGGTTAGCCGATTTTGCGTTAGATTTCGCACTTTTTCGTAGCCGGTACTGGCATTTTTGTTGGTATACAGACGCTCAGGTTTCAGCTACAATCGTGGCTTGATTTCACTGAAAAGTATGCGGACGCGCTTCCGCCCGGCTGGTTTTTTTCTCCTCGTTTGCGGAGTATCGCTCGCCAATGGCGATACTCCGCAAACGGCAACCGCCCTCACCGATCCCTCCGCCCTGAAGAAACTGAGCCTGGAGGAACTGTCGCAAATAGAAGTCACTACTCCGTCGAAAGAACCCGAGAAAGCTTTCGATACGCCCGCGGCTATTTTCGTCATCACAGGTGAAGACATCCGCCGCTATGGCGCCACCAGTATTCCCGAGGCGCTCCGGCTTGCACCGGGCGTGGAAGTCGCCCGCATCGATGCCAATCACTGGTCGGTCGGAATCCGTGGCTTCGGGACGCGGCTGAACCGTTCCGTCCTAGTGCTCATGGATGGCCGCACCGTTTACACTTCGCTGTTCGATGGCACGTATTGGGAGGTTCAGGATACGCTGCTCGAAGACGTCGATCGCATTGAAGTCATTCGCGGCCCGGGCGGGACTGTCTGGGGGCCGAATGCCGTGAACGGTGTCATCAATATCATTACGAAAAACGCGCAAAACACTCGCGGCGCATTCGTCTCCGCGGGGGGCGGCGAAAAGGACGATCAGGGTTTTCTGAATGTCCGCTACGGCGGCGGCGACGGTAAAGGCTTCGATTATCGCGTTTACGGCAAGACGTTCACCAGCGGCCCGGAAGACCACTCCGACAACCGCAACTTCGACGACTGGCGTTCGGTACAGGCTGGCTTCCGTATGGACTGGACCGATACCTCGCGCGGGAACTTCACCGTGCAGGGCGATATTTACGACGAAGAAGCGGGCGAAAGCACAGTGGCGAACAGCTACACACAGCCATACTCGCAGGTCATCGATTCCAATGCACTGCTTTCCGGCGGCAACATTATGGGCCGCTGGCAGAAAACGTTCAGCGAGGGCAACGATATTTCGCTCCAGGTTTATTACGACCGCACCAACCGTCTGGAAGCCAACCTGAAAGATCTGCGCAATACCTTTGACGTGGATTTTCTGCAGCGCCTGAAATTGCCGGGCCGGCAGAAAGTGACGTGGGGCCTCGGAGCCCGTGTTGTGCCCGTGACCGATGCCGCCATCGTCTCCGGTCTCACGTTCGTTCCGGCTTCCAGAACGGATTATCTGCTGACTGGTTTTCTCCAGGATGAAATCGCGCTGATCGATAAGCGCCTCACACTGACAATCGGAACGAAAGCGCTCCAGACAAACTTCCTCCACGGCGTCGGTTGGGAGCCCAGTGCCCGGCTGGCCTGGACTCTGGACGAAAAGCAAACGGTCTGGGCCGCGTTCACGCACGCGCTGCGTACGCCTTCCGACGTCGAGGAAAATTTTTATCTCTCCAGCTTTCTAGAAAACCTGCCAAACGGCACGCCTTTGTTCGCGCGCTTCAACGGCAATACTCGTTTTTCGCCGGAGGAAATGAACGACTATGAACTGGGCTATCGGCGGCTGTTCGGCAAACATTTTCTGGTGGATACCGCAAGCTTTTATAACCACTATCACGACCTTTTCGACGAGGAATTCGCCGGGCCCATTTCCTTCGAGTCGAGCGAACCGGGCGTTTCGACGCCCGTGGCGCCGCACTACCTCCTCCCCGCGCAGTTCGGCAACGGGCTGCTGGCTTATACCAGGGGCGTCGAAGTCAGCCCGGAGTGGCGGCCGAGCTCCCGGTGGCGTCTGCGAGGTTCGTATTCGTATCTCCACATGACTGTCTATAATGCGCCTGGCTCCGTCAACATCGAACCTCCGGCAAGTATCACCGGCTCCAGTCCAGCCCACCAGTTGACGCTCCAGTCGCAGCTCGATATCGCCAGGAAACTCCACCTGGACCTGACTTACCGGTATGTGAGCGCGCTGCCGGCACAACTGGTTCCCGCCTATTCAACCGCCGACGCGCGCATCGCCTGGCAGTTGAACAGCCGGATCGAATTCTCGCTCGTGGGGACCAACCTGCTGCAGCCTTCCCACTTCGAAGACGGCGGAGATCCGAATGCGCTTGGCAACGTCCTGCTGGTTGGCATCGCGCGAAGTGGTTATGCTCAAATCGCATGGCGGAGATGATCGCGAGACGCCTGTTTCGCTCCATGCAGGGCCTCGGCATGTTACGGCCGCGCGCCATCGCGCCCGTTTGCCTGGCCATCGCGCTGAGTCTGTTCACCGGCCTCGCGTCGCAGGCCGCCGACGCACCACTGGAATCGCAGATACAAGCGGCATTCCTGCTCAACTTCACGAAGTTTATCGAATGGCCGGCCGGGGCACTGGGCGCGCCCTACGCGTCGTTCAACATCTGTATTCTGGGTAACGATCCCTTTGGATCCGCGCTCGATCAGGTGGTCGCCGGCGAAGTTGTCTATGGCCGAAAAGTGACCATCCAGAAAATCGATCGCGAACCGGAAGCAGGGTTCTGCCAGATCGTCTTCACCGATGCCCAGGATTACGACCCGAAACTGCTCTCCAGACTGGGGCGCGGCGTTTTGACCGTCGGCGAGGGCCGGAACTTCGTTCGCAGCGGAGGCATGATCGGCTTCGTCCTCGAAAACCGACGCGTCACCTTCGAAATCAACCGACCGGCGGCGGATGTGGCCGGACTCATCCTCAGTTCCCGGCTATTAGCGGTGGCTAAGGCGGTCACGAAGTAACCTCATGCGGCCACGAACCACATTTCGCGACAGGCCGATCCGGCAAAAGCTGATACTGATCATCATGGCGACCACGGTCGCCGCCATGATCCTCGCCTGCGTCGGCATCCTGACGCTCGATTCCTATCTGTACCGCGCAAATCTGGGCCGCGATCTTTCGGCGCTGGCGCGCATCGTCGCCGATAACAGCACCGCGGCGCTCGCCTTTGGCGACGCCAAAGCGGGCGCGGAAACGCTGAGTGCTCTTCGCGCGCGGAATCATATCGTCGCCGCGTGTCTCTATCAGATGGACGGCACCATACTGGCCCGCTACATTCGCGCCGGCGAGCGGCGGAGCTGTCCCCCGGAAGACCGTCGCGATGAATTGCGCTTTGGCGGCAGCGAAGCCACTGTCTCCTACGGCGTCTTTCGCGTCGATCAGCGCTACGGCACCCTGATGCTGCTCTACGATCTCGGGGAGATCGCCGAGCGCCGGCGATTGTACGGAACCATGGTTGTCGGCGTTCTGCTGCTCTCCGGCCTGATTGCCTTCTGGCTATCCTCCAGCTTGCGCGCGTTCATTGCCGACCCCATCTCGCAGCTGGTGAAGGCCACCACGTCGGTCGCCGAAACCGGGAATTACGGCATCCGTGCCCGCAAGATCTCCGGCGACGAACTGGGTGTGCTCGTGGACCGCTTCAATGAAATGCTGACCGGCATCCAATCGCGCGACAACAGTCTCACGGTGGCACTCGCGGCCCGCGAAGAAGCCCTCCGCGACGTCGAAAAAGCCACCGAACGTTTTCGATTCCTCGCCGAATCCATGCCGCAGAAGATCTTCACCGCCAGCCCCGGGGGCGATGTCGATTATTTCAACCAGCAGTGGCTGGAGTTCACTGGCCTGTCGTTTGCGCAGCTAAAGAACCGGGGCTGGACGCATATCCTTCATCCCGAAGATCTGGACGCCAATATAGAAAGCTGGCGTCAGGCGCTCGCAACCGGCGCCGCGTTCAGCATTCAGCAGCGTTTTCGCCGCGCCGATGGCGCCTGGCGCTGGCATCTCACACGCGTGCACGCCATGCGCGATACGCAGGGTAAAATCTCCATGTGGATCGGCTCGAATACCGATATCCACGAACAAATAGAGAAGGAAGAAGAGTTGCGCCGCGCCAACGACGATCTTCAGCAGTTCGCCTATTCCGCCAGCCACGATCTTCAGGAACCGGTTCGCAACGTGACCGTCTACAGCGAATTAATCGCGAAACGATATCGCGACGTTCTCGACGACGACGGCCGCCGCTTCCTCGGCTTTCTGACGGAAGGCGGCAGCCGTCTCGCCATGCTCATCAGCGATCTTCTGGCTTATACCAGAGCCGGCGCCAACGACGGCAACGATGGCAGCGATGACGACGCGACCATTCACAGCGCCGACGCCGTATTGCGATATACTCTTTCCGGGCTCGCGGAAGCGATTCGCGAAAGCCGGGCCATCGTCACTTACGACTCTCTTCCGGATGTCTCCATGGGGGAAGCACATCTGCAGCAGGTCTTACAAAATCTCATCGGCAATGCACTCAAGTATCGGACGGACGAAGCACCGCGTATTCACATCTCGGCCACGGACGCGGGTTCTGCGTGGCGATTTTCGGTAAAGGACAATGGGATCGGCATAGATCCCAGCTACAGGGAGAAAATCTTTGGCGTATTCAAGAGACTTCATCGCGACCAGAAGTACAGCGGAACCGGCATCGGCCTGGCTATTTGCCAGCGCGTGGTTGAACGCTATGGCGGAAGAATCTGGGTCGAGTCCGCACCCGGTGAAGGATCCACTTTCTACTTCACCATCCCCCGCCAGACCGGGCACGCCTTTAGCGCGGCCGCTGACCTTGCTGATGGTGGAAGATAATCTGGCTGACGCATTGCTGGTGCGCGAGGCCATTCAGATGGAAGGCCTGCGGCTCAACATTCAGCCCGCCCTCGACGGCGAAATGGCGATCGCCGCCATTGAACTGGCCGAGCGGGATCCGAATGCCGCTCCTCTCGACGCCGTTCTTCTGGATCTCAATCTTCCAAAGGTCGATGGCTTTGAAGTGCTCCGCCGCATCCGCGCCAGCCAGCGTTTCGGGCAACTGCCGGTCATCGTGATTACGTCTTCCGATTCGCCGACGGATCGCCGCGAAGGCGCGAAGCTGGGCGCGGCCTACTTTCGCAAACGGCCCGACTACGATGAATTTCTGAAAGTCGGCGGAGTCATCCGGCACTTCCTTGAGGAACACGGCCTGCTCGCGGTTTCCTGAGTCTGACGGCTGAGCCTGGGTTTGCCTCTGGGTTTGCCCACAGAGGTTGCCCCTTGCAATCGGCTTCCGAACGGAGTACTGTTATCTGGTCCGCAGGTATTCCAGTTCTGTTAAGGAGGCCGTTTGCCACTCTCCGATACAATTCATTCCGTTCTGACGCGCAAAGGCTGGGGGATTTATTCCACCGCCCCGCACGTTTCCGTTTACGACGCCGTCCAGATGATGGCGGATAAAGATATCGGCGCACTGGCCGTTATCGGTCCCGACCGCCTGCTCGGGATCTTCTCGGAGCGTGATTACGCCCGAAAAATCATTCTCCTCGGCCGCTCGTCGAAAGATACCTCGGTCGGCGAAGTCATGTCTTATCCCGCGACATCGGTCACGCCGCAGGATACGGTGGAGGATTGCCTGCGCATGATGACGACTTACCGGCTGCGCCACCTCGTCGTGGTCGAAAACGGACACCCGGTGGGGATGGTTTCGATCGGTGATCTCATGGGCTGGATTATGTCGGCCCAGGAGGATATGATCGGCCATCTCCACAGTTACATCAGCGGCACATACCTGGGCTAAGAAATGTGCACCAACCCTGGGCCGGGTCGTGGGTTTAGTGTGGCTCCGGTCTCTCACGGTCGCCGGTAAGGCACGGCGCGCGAGCGCTTCAGCGCGGAGCCGGTAACCACGAACCGAGCCGCCCGCGCTAACGGCCAACCGATCACCAGCGGCGCGAAAGCGAGCGAGACGTCGCCCGCGCCAATCCCCGATAGTTTGGTTGAGCCGTTCAACGGAAATACCATGGCCCAGGCCCCTGCGATTACCAACCAGAGACGTGTCAGCATCGGAGTCCCGCTTACCTCCACAGCTGCCGCGCCGTATCCGCCACAAGCTTCAACTTAGCCCACTGGGTATCTTCCGTAACCGGATTCCCCTCCATCACAGAAGCAAATCCGCATTGCGGACTGAGCGCCAGGTTCTCCAGCGGCACATACTTCGATGCCTCGTCCACGCGTCGCAACAGATCGCCGGGTCTTTCCATCTCCGCCCGCTTCGTGCTCACCAGGCCCAGCACCACCGTCTTACCCGCCGGCACGAATCGCAGCGGTTCGAAAGTGCCCGAACGCTCGTCGTCGAACTCCAGCAGGAACCGGTCCACGTGCAGCCCGCTGAACAGCTTCTCGGCTATGGCGTCATAGCCGCCCTGCGCATACCAGTTGCCGCGATTATTCCCGCGGCAAAGATGCATGGCCAGCGTCACGCCGGAATTGCGCGTCGCCTCCGAACAAGCGTCAAAACACGCGTTGTCCGCGGCAATCGCTTCGTCGAGCGCCGTGTCCGGATCCACGCCAATCTCCGAACGCAGCCATTCGCGCCATTTCGGATCGATGTAATACGAATAGCGCGGCGTATCGATCTGAATGTACTGAACACCATCGGCTACCAGCGCCGCCACTTCGCCCTTCAGGATCGCAACCACATCGGCAAGCAGCTCCGAGTGATTCGCATAGACCTTGTCCGTAACGCCTTTCTTGAACGATATGAACGGAAACTGATTCGGGCTGGGCAGAGTCACTTTCACATCCGCCGGACTATTGGCAAGCAGAAACGGAGTCTCCAGCGCAGTCAGCCGGCGCGTTTGCCGCAGCTTTTGCGCCACGATTCCAGGAATATGGCTGGGAGCGGTTTTGGCCGCCGCGTCCGTCGAATCCGCCTTCCACGAATGGCCTATAGCGTCTTCATCGAGCGCGAAGCCTTCCACCGAATCGGTGAAGTCGCTCATGAAGTTGCTGCGCCGGAACTCGCCATCGGTGCAGATATCGAAACCAAGCTCCGCCTGCCGTGACAGAACGTCGCGGATATTTCGGTCCTCCACTTCACGCAGCTGTACGTCGTTGTGCCCGTGGCGTGCGTCGAGAAGCTCCTGCGGCCGCAGAAAACTTCCGATATGGTCTGCCCTGTATTTTTCCATCATGATAGCCGCGCAATCAGCTCTTTAGTGTATTTGATGGATACTTCCAGGTCTTCGCGCTGCGTCGCCAGACGCTGCGCCTGCACTTCAGGACTCACCGGGCCGCGCCCTCCGCCACCTGCTCCGCGCCCGCCGCCACCCTGCCCCTGCGCCTGCGCCGCATTCGCCGGAACCACGCCCTTCTCCGCGAGTTCGATAAACCGCTCATACTCCCAGGCAGGCGTATTCTTGAACGGTTCCCAGAATTTCGGATCGTGCACCGCGAACATGCGCGGCTGTGCCTGCACAATCACTTCGGCCGAAAGCGCGCAATGGGGGCACAGCTCAATGTACTTTTTGATATAACCATCCAGATCGATATTGCCTTCGCCCGTGCGGCACCATCGCACCGCCGCTCCGTTCGGCTGCATCCACACATAGGTATCGCGCACATGGCTGGTCAGAACATAAGGATGCAGCGTTTCGAGCGTAAGATGCGGACTCTCCAGCGTCCACATTGGATTGCCGGAATCGATGCAGACTCCGACAAAATCCTTGCCTGCCCCTTCAATCAGCGTCTTCAGTTCGCGCGCCTGCATGTCGCCCGCGTGATTCTCGATTGCGATCTTAATGCCGTTATCCGTCGCCTGGCTGCGGATATTCTTCAGCACTTTGATCGTGTTTTCGATATGTCCTTCGAGCGGTATCTTGCCCGAGCGCTCATTCGCACTGCCCAGCACGCACCGCACAATCGGCGACCCGATAATCTTCGCGGACTGAATCATCCGGCCCAGCTGTTCTTCCGCCGTGCCCTGCGTCGCATCGAACATCGTCGACGAAGGACAGATCGACTTCATGCCGATCTCGAGATCGATACTGTAATTCGCTGCATACTCGCGAACCTTCCTCAGATTATCCGGTTCCAGATTGCCCAGAAACCGGATCTCGCTGAAGTGGACCACATTGATGCCGAGATTATGGCAATAATCCAGCGATTGAAACGGCGTGAAGTTCTGCGACTGAAGGCTGTAGATATCAACGCCGATCCGGACCGCTGGCTTGACCGCCGTCTGCGCATGCGCGCGGCGTGTGAACGTGGACGCGGCTGTCGTGGCCAGCGCCGATGCGAGGAATGTTCGTCTTTGCATGATTGTTGTCTCTACCCAGATTAGGTTTTTGCCTCTACCCAGATTACATGAAGTCGGCCATGCTGATTACGCCAGATGGAAAACCTCTTCGATCCGCTCCATCGCTTCGTCCGGTCGCCGGCTTTCATCAACGAAAAACGGCTTCATCTCGCGCTGCCAGCGTGCGTTCACATCCGTCGCCGCCATCATCCGCAACGCCTGCTGAAAATCGTCGGTCTCCAGATAACCGATGAGCAGCCCGTCGTTCCGCAGAAACAGCGAATAGTTCCGCCAACCCGTGTCCGTCAGGGCCTGCAGCATCTCCGGCCACACCTGCTCATGACGCCGCTTATATTCAGCCAGCATCTCCGGCCGCACGCGAAGAAGAAAGCAAACTCGTTCCATGAGATTAGTATCGGCTCACTCCATCGGCAAGCCGGTGTAGTTCTCCGCGAGGCTCGTCATTGCGGCCCGCGAGCTGGTCACGTAATCCAGTTCCGCCAGTTGTCTGCGATAGTCGAACGCATTGCCTTCCGGCGAACGATGCAGCATGGAAGTCATCCACCACGAGAACCGCTGCGCCTTCCACACACGCCGCAGAGACTTATCGGAATACTCGTCGAGCAATTGTTCCCGGCCCGATTTATAAAACGCCGTCAGCGCCAGCGCCAGATTGCGCACATCGGACGCCGCCAGATTCAGCCCCTTCGCGCCCGTCGGCGGCACGATGTGCGCCGCATCACCCGCCAGAAACAAAAGCCCGCTGCGCATCGGTTCGGCCACAAAGCTGCGCATTCCCGTGATGCCTTTCTGAAAGATTTCGCCCTGGTTCGGTTGCCACCCATCCCGCGTCGCGAGGCGAATGACCAGTTCTTCCCAGATGCGCTCATCGGGCCACGAATCGAGCTCTTCATCGGGCGCGCACTGCAGATACAGCCGCGTCACACCGGGTGATCGCATACTGAACAGCGCGAAGCCGCGCTCATGCAGGCTATAAACCAGCTCGTCGCACGATGGCGCCGCGTGAGCCAGAATCCCCAGCCATGCAAATGGATAGATGCGCTCATAGATTCGCATTTCGGACGCCGAAATCGCCTGGCGGCAGATGCCGTGAAAGCCATCGCAGCCCGCAATGAAATCGCACCGGACCTCATGCGCTGCCTCATCGTGACGAAACCGAATCGCGGGCGCGTCGCTATCGAGATCATGCACCGATACCTCATCCGCCTCGAAATAGAGCGGCCGTCCGCTGGCCAGCCGCGCCTCGATCAGATCGGCGACCACTTCATTCTGACCGTAGACCGTGATCGCGCGCCCTCCGGTAAGACCAGCCATATCGATGCGATGACGTCGGCCCTCGAAGCTAAGATAAATGCCCTCGTGGCGCATGCCTTCTTTGAGCAGCCGGTCTCCAACGCCAGACTGGATCATCAGATCGACGGTCCCCTGCTCCAGCACGCCCGCGCGCACGCGCTCCATCACATACTGGCGGCTGCGGTTCTCAACCACCACCGAATCGATGCCTTCCAGGTGCAGTAATTGAGCCAGCAACAGCCCTGCCGGGCCCGCTCCCACAATGCCCACCTGCGTACGTCCGCTCGTCATCCAGAGAGCATATCGCACGCTGCCCAGGCACAGACGCTTCGGTCAGTTGGCGGTGGGCGTCTTTTCGGCTTTGTCGATGATCACTACATCGATCATCGCCTTATTCGGCACCAGCCTCAAACCGAGTTGCTGCTGCACGGCGGCGGCGATATCCAGCCCAAAATCGCCGGCGTTGCCAGCGACTGTGACCGGTCCGAGCCGTTCTCCCGGCGGCGGAGGTACATATGCGAGTCCCGGTTCGACGGCGTAATCGATCGTGTAGTCGTATTTCCCGGTGAGGCCGGTCTTATCCAGAATCGGCCGGCCAAGCGTATTACCTATCGTAGTGGTTAATTGCGAGATCGGCTGCGCCTTATCGATCTGGTGGACATTCGCCCCGGTATCGCGAGGAGTGACGACAAGCACTTGTCCGGGACTGCCGAGATCTCCACTTCTGTTATCGCGCTGAGGCGGACCGGGAGGCAGCGGCGAAGCAGGGTCCCAGTCGGTTTCCTTCAGCTTCGAGCCGCCCTTGTCGATGACCAGTTCTTCCACCTGGAACTCTTTGGCCTCATGGTGCAGCACCACGCCAAGTCTTTCGGCCAGGAGTTTCTGCCACATCACCATGACCTGCTCTTTGGTCGCACCTGACGGAACCCGGGCTACAATATCGTATCTTTCGGTGTCCAGCCAGGCCGGGCCACTGACCTGGTATTTCGTCATGCCATACGCCGCCATGAGAAGGGCCTTCAGCGAGGCGTAGGACCATGTGATCAGTCCGGGGTCGGAAGTTCCGGGACCGCCGCGCGGCGGTCCTATGTAAACTCCTCCACTCGGAGGAATGGGGGCAGACGGCCTGACAGACGCTGCTTCAAACTGTGCCGTGGCGCGTGCCGCAGGAGATTGAGCCCTCATGGTTGATGAATCCAATATGCCAAGCGTGACGGGTACCGCGAGGACTGCGATCCCGGTAGCCGCCAATGCCAACTTTCCCGCGAAGCTCAGTCTGAGTGCAATTCGGTTCCTCATGATCGCCTCGATTCTTCGCTTAAGATTCGCGCCCATTACTCCAGCCACGCACGCCAGCGGCAACTCGACGTAAAGCTTACAAACGTTGAGAATCGCCGCCGCATAGACCTGCGGCTTGTAACCGAGGCGAAGAACCTCTTCGTCGCAGGCTCTTTCCCGCTCATCCAGCAACCGTGCCCCCAGCCACCAAACCAGCGGATGGAACCAGAAGATCGCCTGCACCGCCATGTGAATGGTTGCTGTCAGGTTGTCACGACGGCGGACGTGACAGAGCTCGTGCGTGAGAATCGCGTCTAATTGTTCGTGATCCAGTTTCTCACTGATCCCGTCCGGCAGAAGTAAAACCGGTCGCAGAATGCCCACGATACCCGGTTCGACCAGATCGGGAGCGGACATCACGGGCACGGCGAATTCCGATCTGTTCGCGATGTTGACAAGTGTTGCCACCATCCGCAGCGCACGAACCCGTTTCCAGCGAACCAGCCAGCAAGTCGCAATCACCCCGAACCCACAACCCCACAAAGCAAGGGCAATCGCCGCAAAATAGCTCCGGTTAGCTCCGTTGCCTGTGACGGCAACTTGCGCTGCGACGCCGGGCACCGCGATCAAAGGCTGACCGATTTGTTCTGCCACAGTTACCCACACGGTTTGAACCGGCGGGGCCACCGCGCGCCTCGGCACAAGAGTTCCGAGTCCAACCAGCACAGAAAACGGGATGAGAAACTTTGCAGACGCGATGAACCAGATCGCGTAGCGCACGCGCGCTGCATTCTTCCGAAACGCCCGATTCACCAGCCACGCGGCTCCGGCAAACAGAGTGGATTGCCATATGTGCGCTATGAGTCCAGGGATCATTGCGTTTCCTCCTTGTCCGCGTCCTCCTGCTCCTGAATCGCCAGTAGCGCTTTTTCGGCTTCTCTGACGTCATCGAGAGTAAGCCTTCTGGACTCGACCAGATGCGCCATAACTGGCTGCAGCCGATCGCCTAACAAGGAGAGCAGATCGTCGATCAACCGGCTTTGTGCCGCGCTACGTGAAATCAGGGCTTCGAAAATATGGGCGTGGCTGATTTTTCTGGCGCGGCGGAGGGTCTTCTTTTCCTCCAGCCGATAAACCGTCGTCTGGATCGTGGTGTAGGCGGGTCGCTTCCGCTTCGGGAAGGCTTCCTGAATTTCGCGGATCGCGCAGGGCCCTCGCGTCCAGAGAACCTCCATGATCTGAAGCTCCAGCTTAGTGAGTTTCGGGATCGGCATCGTTAAAACTAGTCCTGTATGCAAGACTACTATGTCAATAATAATTTTGCAATAGTATTTTTGAAAGAGAGGAAGTCTACAATAGCCGTGAGTCAGGAGACATACATGCCAGCCACAAACGCCGGTGGAATCCGCCAGTTTTATCGCCTCGATGGCAATGAAGACAAGCCAGCCGTAATCCTGATCCACTCGCTCGGCACCGATCATAGCCTCTGGGATCGCCAGGCCGAAGACCTTCTGCCGCATTTTCGCGTTCTGCGCTGCGACCTGCGCGGCCACGGCGCTTCCGAAGCGCCCGCCGGCGATTACAGCGTCGCCATGCTCTCCGCCGATGTACTCGCGCTCGCCTCGAAACTCGGCATTAACGAATTCGCATTCTGCGGACTCTCGCTCGGCGGCATGATCGGCCAATGGCTGGGCGCGAACGCGCCGCAGCGGCTGACGCACCTGGTCCTCGCCAACACTTCCGCCCGCTTCCCCGCCCCGGAAATCATGGAGGCCCGCCGCACAGCCGCTCTTGCCACCGGCATGAACTCGTTCGTGGATGTGGCGCTCGAACGCGGCTTTCTCGCCGAATCGCTGGCCGCGAATCCGCCATGGGTGGCGTCGATGCGCGCGGTTCTGCTCGCCACCGATCCCTTCGGCTACGCGGGATGCTGCGCCGCCATTCGCGATATGGATCAGCTCGCTCTGCTCCCAAAAATCAACGTCCCCGCGCTCGTAATCGGAGGCGATCGCGACATCTCCACACCCTGGGAAGGCCATGGCGACGTACTCGCCAACAACATCCCCGATGCCAAAGCGGTTCGTCTGCCAACCGCGCACCTCTCGAATCTGGAGCGCCCGCAAGAGTTTTCCGCCGCGCTTCTCAGTTTTCTTCGTGATATCGTCAAGCAATGATCAACCGGAGGACGTTCATAGGTGGCGCGTCCGCCTTCGCCCTGTCCAACCGCCTCTTCGCCGCCGACACCGCAGCCACGCAACCTTCCGCCGATCTCGAAAAACTCGGCGCAATCGCACTGAACGAAGCGAAGCGCCTCAAAGCAACCTACTGCGATATCCGCATCGTGCGCACCCGCGCCCAGCAAGTCTCCGTTAATCTCACGCCCGAACGCGGCACCGGCAAAACGCTCGAAGTTCCCTACGCCATCGATGCCGGCAGCTTCGGTTTCGGCGTGCGCGTGATTGTCAACGGCGCCTGGGGCTTCTCCTGTTCACCGTTCGTCAACACTGCGGAAATCGCCCGCATCACCGGGGAAGCCGTCTCGGTCGCGAAGGCCAACTCCGTGCTCCAGTCGAAGCCGGTTGAACTCGCCCCGGTCGCCTCGTATAAAACCAGATGGGCCACACCGAATGAAAAGGATCCCTTCACCATTCCGCTCGCCGAGAAGCTCGATCTGATCCGCGCCGCCACCAGGGAGGTAAAGAAAAACGATCGCATTTTCTCCGCCGGTGCGCGTCTCAGTTTCCGCTCCGAAGACAAATACTTCGCCTCCACCGAAGGCTCCTCCATCCAGCAGCTTTATCTGCAAAGCGGAGGAAGCACCAGCGCCAACGCAGTCGATTCGGCCCGCGGACTTTCAAAATCGCGTGGCTTTGAAGCGCCGCCCGCTACAGCCGGTTACGAAATCGTGCCGGTCATGAATCTTCTGGAGAACGCCGCGCGCATCAGAGAAGAAGTGCTCGAACACCTCGCCGCGCCGCCGGTCACTCCAGGCAAGAAGGATCTGGTGCTCCTGCCCACGCACCTCTGGCTGACCATTCATGAAAGTCTCGGCCACTCCACCGAACTCGACCGCGCACTCGGCTACGAAGCGAACTACGCGGGCACCAGTTTCCTCACACCCGATAAGCTCGGCAAACAGCGCGTCGGTTCGGACATCGTCAACGTCTGGGGCGACCGCACCAACGATCGCGGCCTCGCCACCATCGGTTATGACGATGACGGTGTCAAAACCACGAAATTTCCGCTGATCGAAAAAGGCATCTTCACCCACTACCAGACCATTCGCGATCAGGCGCATCTCATCGGCGAAAAGGAAAGCCGCGGCTGCTGCTACGCCGATAGCTGGGCCAGCGTGCCCTTCCAGCGCATGCCCAACGTCTGGCTCGAACCCGGTCCACGCGAAACCGATCTCGACTCTCTCATTTCGGGCGTTGACGACGGCATCCTGATCGATGGCGATGGCAGCTTCTCCATCGACCAGCAGCGCTACAACTTCCAGTTCGGCGGCGACGCCTTCTGGGAAATCAAAGGCGGCAAGAAAGGGCAGATGCTGCGCAGCGTAGCCTATCAGGCGAAGACCACGGATTTCTGGACCTCCTGCGATGCCATCGCCGGTCCCGCTTACTTCGCGCAGTACGGCGCACTGAACGACGGCAAGGGCGAGCCAGTGCAGTTGAACGCCGTCAGCCACGGCTGTTCGCCCGCGCGCTTCCGCCAGGTCAACGTGATCCGGACCGATTAAATCGCCATGCTCACACGTGAAGAAGCAAAGAAAATCACCGACCGCGTGCTCGGGTTCACCACGTTTCCGGAATGCTCGGTCTCGCTCCGCAACTCGGAAACCTGTTCCATCCGCTATGCCCTCAACGGCGTCACCACCTCCGGATTTCAGGTGGCTCAGACCGTTTCGATCTCAGTCACCAAAGACAACAAAACCGGCTCCACTTATCTCAGCGAGTTCGACGACAAATCGCTGCGCGATGCCATGCGACGCGCCGAACAGCTGTCCGATATTACGCCGCCGAATGCCGAATTCATGCCCGGCCTCGGCCCGCAGAAGTACGCGGCTTTCGATAACTTCGTCGATACCACCGCCGCCGCGCGCAGCGCCGAAATGATACCCGCCGTTCGCACTGTCATCGAAGGCGCCCGCGCAAAGAATCTGATCGCCGCGGGCTTTTTCATACGTGATGCCATCGTGACGGCCGTCGCCACGAAACAGGGCCTCTTCGGGTATGAACGCTCCACCGATTCGCGGCTCTCCACTACAGTCCGTGCGCCCGATGGCAGCAGTTCCGGCTGGGCCTCCAGCCAGTCGCCCGATATCTCGCAGGTCAACGGTGCCGCGGTGGCCTCAGCCGCCATCGGCAAGTGCGACCGCTGGCGAAATCCGAAGCGTCTCGACCCCGGCAATTACACCGTCGTGCTCGAACCAACCGCCACCAGCGATCTCATTCAGCTGATTGGCTTCAATGCCCGCGCCGCGGAACAGGGCAGCAGCTATCTCAGCAAAAAGGGCGGCGGCACTCTGCTCGGCGAAAAGCTGTTTCCGGATTTCATCACGCTCCGCACCGATCCCTTCGATAAACGCAACCGTGCCTTGACCGTCGATAACTCCGGCCTGCCCGCCGCGCCCATCACGTGGATCGAAAAAGGCGTAGTGAAGAACCTCCAGTACGATCGCTACTGGGCGTCCAAAGCCGGCAAACAACCGACGCCCTACTCAAGCCGTGTCATCCTCGATGGCGGCGTCGAATCGCTCGATCAGCTCATCGCCGGCGTGGAGCGAGGCCTCCTGGTCACGCGCTTCTGGTATCTCCGAGGCGTCAACTATCAGACGCTGCAGTACACAGGCCTGACGCGCGACGGACTTTTCCTCATTGAGAACGGCAAAGTGACGTCGCCCGTCGGAAACTTCCGTTTCAACGAAAGCCCGGTACGAGTGCTGCAGAATGTGCTGAAAATGGGAGTGCCCGTAAGAGCCCAGGGTGGCGAAGGCGAAGGCATGATTGCGCCCCCGATGGTTGTGAAAGACTTCCCGTTTACCAGCGTGTCGGACGCGGTCTAACCGCACCGCTTCATTAAAAACCGCGACTGCAAGGGGCGGCTCTCAACGGCTGCGACGATACGCCAGACCTGTCCACCCCCTCCGTTTCGAACTTGCCCGCTGGAAATTCCACTCAAACGGCCGATGAGTCTTTTGAAGAGAGTAACCGGGTCTTTACGCCGGTTGCGAACCAAACGGAATGCAATTGAGAACCCACATGATTCCAGCATCGAACCGACTTCTTGTCAGTGCATCCGGCGCCGCGGCGGCGCTGTGTTTTTGCCTCGCAGTGTCGACCACGCCCGCTGCCGCCGCGGCCGCAGCCGCTATTGCTCCAGCCTCGACGTCCGCTCCTGCCGGCATCACGTCCTCCGCCATCTCTGCCCCGCAAATTCTTTCGTTCGAGACCTGCCTGCGGATCGCCATGGAGAATAATCATCGCCGGCCCGCGTCCCGCCTGGCAGTTACCATGGCGGAAGCCCAGCACCGTCAGGCACTGGCGGGCTACTGGCCGCAGATCACCGCCAAGGGCGGGTGGCTTCGCCTCAACCAGGCCCCGGACTTCATTTTTCCCGCCAGCGAGATGTATATCCCTTCCCAGACGGTGAACATTCCCGGCGGCTCGGCCGCGGTTACCATTCCGGCCAACGCTTTCGGACCGGGATTTCCGCCCGCGGCCGTTCAAATGCCAGTCAGCTTCCCCGGCCAGAGCGTGACCACCTCGGCTCAGCTATTCCCCATCCCGGAGCAAAATATCAGGCTCATGGACCCGGAGAACTTCAACGTATCCGGCAATATGAACTGGCTCCTGTATGACGGCGGCATGAGGAAGGGATACCGGGAGCAGGCTCTCGGCGCCGTTCAGGCCGCGCAGGCCGAAGTGCGACGAACCGATCTTGAGATTACAGACAGCGTCGTGAGGCTTTACTACGGAGCCCTCCTCGCCCGGCAGTTGCACCAGGTGGGCGACGATACCCTGGCGCGCATGGAGGTCACCCTCGAGCTCACCGAATCCATGTACAAGAACGGGGCCGGTAAGGTAAACAAGACGGACTATCTCGACAACGTGGAGATGGTCGAAACCATCCGTGCCACCGTGGCAGAACTCGAAAAAAACCAGGCTTTGGCCGAAGCCGCTCTGGCCTACACCATGGGGCAGCCCTGGACTGCCACAGTGCGCCCTGCCGATGAAGAGGTGCCTTATCGGCCTTACGCCGGCAATCTGGACGAACTGGTCGGCACGGCTTATCAGCTCAATCCCGACTGGGCGAAACTGGAAGCCGGACTTCGTGCGCTAAACGGCGCAGTGTCCACGGCGCGCAGCGACTATTATCCGAAGGTTGCCCTCACAGGCGAGTTGCACCGCTGGTGGAACGGCTATACGGACGGCATGGCCACGGCGGCGAACAAGGAAGGCTGGAGCATCGGAATGGGCGTGGAAATCCCGATTTTCGATGGCATGCTGACCCGGAACAAGGTAGCCGAAGCCCTCGCGAAGGTCTCGCAGCTCAAAGAGCAACAGTTCCTGCTGAAGGAAGGCATCGGGCTGCAAATCCGCAGCTCGTTCCTCGATCTCGATGCCGCTTCCAAAACGTATGACGCGGCAAACCGAGCGATGGCCGCCGCCCAGGATAACCGCGACCTGACCTCGCGGGCCTATGAAAACGAGCTGGTGGAAACGGAAAAAGTGATCCGCGCTCAGTTATTCGAGTCTCTGCTGACCGCGCAGTATCTCAAGGCGCGCTATGACCTGGTGGCGATTGAGTCGCAGGTTTCGCTCCTCGTAGGGAAGGAAGTCTCGGGAAGACTGAATTCGAAGCCCTAGTGCAGGGACGCAGAGTCGCCATGAAGGACAGGGACAAATCCAACGGATACATCGCCGCCCCATCCAGGCGTCGGGCACTCGCCCTGATGTCTTCGGCCTGCCGCTGGCTGAGCGCAGCCCCGGCCCTCGCCACCCGCACCCAGCCGGTCCGCCTGGCGATCTCGGAGAGCCTGGTGTCCGGCGTCAATATCAACGATGCCCGCGCGGCAATGGTGATCTGGCTGCGGCAAATGCAGGCGGAGCTGAAGATTCCGATCGAGGTCGACCCCGACGTATTCCAGACCCCCGCCGAGATCGTACGGCGCGCCCGCGCCGGTCTGTTCGACGCCGTTGCCCTGAATATCGTCGAGTACCGGCAAATTGCCGATGTACTGGATTCCAGCCAGATTGTCTGCGAGACCGCGGAGATGGATCAGTATGTGTTGCTGGTCAAGCAGGGCGGCGGAATCCGGAAACTGGCCGACCTGAAGGGCCGCCGGCTGTTAATGCTGACAACTCCAAAGATGTGCGTTGCCTCCCCGTGGCTCTCCACCATCCTCGACGAGGAGCATCTCGGACGGACCGATCAGTTCTTCAGCTCCGTGGTGGAAGACCCGAAGGCCGCCCGAGTTGTGTTGCCTGTCTTCTTTGGCCAGAACGACGCCTGCCTCACGTCGACAAAGAGTTTTCGCCTGATGGGCGAGTTGAATCCCCAGGTGGCAAACGGCCTGACCGCGATCGCCACTTCTCCTCTTCTCGTAGTGACCTTCTACGCATTCCACCGTAACTATCAGGGCGGGAATCGCGATCGGTTCGCGCGCGTCTATGCAAACATGTCCGGCAGCGTGGCGGGCAAGCAACTCTCCACGCTGTTCCAGTTCAACAATCTGGTTGTCAAAGATGGCACCTGCCTCGACTCCTCACTCGCTGTGCTGGATAAGGCGGAGCACATCCGCACGAGGCCGGGAGCCGGCCCACGGGAAGGAAAGTAGGGAGCATGGCAAGAAAAAGCGCGCGGTTCGCGATTATTGCTTGCGCCTGTATCGTGGCAGGCGTGGCAGCGGCGCAGCAACATGCTTCCACCCCCCCGAACGAAGCGCAGCACTACCATCTCAATGTATTGGCCAGCAGTTCGGCATTCACCAGCATCAACCACAACGATGCTAAGGCCGCTATCACGACCTGGTTCGACCTGATGGCAAAACGGAGGGGCTTTCTCGTGGATTCGACTGTCGACATCCTCGACAACGTGCGCGAGATCCGCGAGCGCCTGGAGGCCCATTCCGCCGAACTGCTCATTCTGACCACCGCCGATTACCTCGAACTCGAAAGCAGCCACCTGGCCATCCCGGTACTGACGCATGCCCTCACTACGCAGGGAGCGGCGCCGTATTCCTATCTCCTGCTGGTCAACCCCTCCTCGCCCGCAACAACCGTCGCCGGCTTGCGAGGCAAAAATATCCTGATGTTTTCCCGGGGCGGCGCCACCACGGCCAGCGTGTGGATGGAAGTCATGCTCGCCAAAGAGAATATGGGTCGCGTCGCCTCGTTTTTCGCTTCCGCCAGGGTTCTGGAAAAAGGGCAGGAGTGCATCCTGTCTCTCTATTTCGGCAAGGCGGATGCCTGCGTTGTGGACGAAGTGAATTTCAACATGGCGAAAGAGATGAACCCGCAACTGGGGCAGCTCAGGGTGCTGGCCCGCTCCCGCCCCATGATTGGAAGCGTGATCGCCACCTCGGTCGAGCCGTTTCCAGGCCGGATCGACGTAATTGACGCCATTCTCGCCCTCCACACCGACCCGCACGGCTATCAGCTGCTGCAACTCTTCAAGACCGAGCGCGTCGTGCGCATTCAGCCGGGCGACCTCGACTCGGCTCGCGCACTTTACTCCGAATACCATCGCCTGCCGGCTTCAGCCAGCATTTCTCCGAAGGGCTCCGCGCCGCAGCCGGCACTCACCAAATGACCCGCCTGATACGCCCGCGCGGCATTACCCTGCGCATCACCTTGCTGGGATGGGCTGTAACGCTGCTGACCCTCGGCGTTTTCGCCATGATCATCGTTCCCGAGCAGAAAAGAGAGTTCGGGATGGCTCTGGAATCCAAGGCCCAGGGCAGTGTGGCTTCCATCAAAGGGGCTGCCTCCGGGGCCGCTGTTTCGGAGGATTACTCCGCCGTGGTCGATCAGGCGTCGCAGGTCCTCGCCGGCGACGCTGCCATCGAGTACGTGGTCATCACGAAAAACGATGGCTTCTCGATCGTGGTGGAGCGCTCGGCGTGGAAAACGGAACAACTCGGCGTCGCGTGGCACCCGGAAGTACGCGCGGCAACGCATTCCATCGGCTTCTCGCCGCTGGTCGGCCGCCGTGTCTTCCAGTACGCCTATCCCTTCGACTACAGCAGCATCCCCTGGGGATGGATTCACATCGGCCTGTCGCTCGATGCCTATGACGCCAGCGTGCGGCGAACCTATCTCAGCACCGCCGGACTGACTTTCCTCTGCGGCATACTGAGCCCGCTGATTGCGCTGCTTTTTGCCAGCCGCCTGGTTCGGCCCCTGCACGTCCTGCATACGGCGGTAGAGAAACTGGCGCAGGGCGACCTTCACGCTCACGCCGACGTGCATAGCAACGATGAGATCGAACGCCTGGCACAGGCCTTCAACGGAATGGCGGTAACCATTCTGGGACGCAACGAAATTCTTGAGGCAGTGGGCTTCGCGGCGGAGCGACTCCTGACCGCGGCCAATCCGGAAAGCGTGATAGCGGAGGTACTTGGAAAGCTCGGTAAAGCCACAGGTGCCGGCCGTGCCTGCGTCCTGAAGTTCGGCACCCGGGATGGCCTGAAAGAACTGACGCTGCATGGGGAATGGTTGTCCTCCGGCGCCATCTCCGCCAGCGAACAGTGGAAGCGTTTCCCGTGGCAGGACGAAGGCATGACCCACTTGTGGGAACGGATGGAGAACGGGAAGATGATCGCCACCAGCCCTGCCGCATTTCCGAAGGCGCTCCGCGATTCCATCCACCCGGACGTCACCTTCATGCTCGGCCTTCCCATCATGGTCGCAGGCGAGTTCTGGGGGCTTATCGCACTCGACGCGTTCCTCGGGGAACGTGTGTGGGGAGACGCCGAAAAGGATAGCCTGCGCGCCGTGGCCGACATGCTGGGCGCCGCCATTGCGCGGCGGTTCGGAGAGGATGCCCTGTTGCAGGCCAAAGAATCCGCCGAGGCGGCCAATCGCGCCAAGAGTAACTTCCTCGCCAACATGAGCCATGAGTTACGCACGCCGCTCAACGCGATCCTTCTTTATGGCGAGATGCTCCAGGAGGACGCGGAGGCGGCAGACAACCAGGAGACGCTGGCCGACCTGAGCAATATTGTCCTCGCCGGAAGACGTCTGCGATCCCTGATTAACGACGTCCTCGACCTGTCGAAGATCGAGGCCGGCAGAGCCGAATTGCATGCCGAGAGCTTCGCCGTCGGCGACATGCTGAACGAACTCATGGGAATCGCCGGGCCGCTGGCGCGCCAAAAGAACAACAAGCTGGTCTGGTGCTCGGAGCATCGGGGCCTGACCATGGTGGCCGATCGCATGAAGCTGCAACAGATCCTGCTCAATCTGATCGGCAACGCCTGCAAGTTCACTGAAAACGGCCTCGTAACCGTGGCAGCGGCCATGTCCGATCGGGGCCGCGACTGGATTCAATGGCGGGTTCAGGACACGGGAATCGGCATCTCCGCCGAATACCGCGAGAAGTTGTTTCGTCCCTTTTCGCAGGTCGACGAATCGAGCACACGCCAGTTCGGAGGCACCGGCCTCGGTCTGGCCATCAGCCAGCAGTTGTGCCAGTTGATGGGAGGCCATATCGACCTCGACACCCAGCCCGGCAGAGGTTCCACGTTCACCGTTCACCTGCCGTTGGGTTCGAAGCCAACTGCCGGCCTCACCGAAGAAGAAGACCGGCACACCGCGCTGGCGCTCGCCGGCAACGGCGCACGAAGCTAACCTCTCCACACGCCGCCCATGCCGCTTATTGCCGAACCCGCCCGATATGACTTCCCTCTGGATTATCGCCGCCTGAACGCTGAGAGCTGAAAGCTGATAGCTGATAGCTGATAGCTGATCACTGCCGCATATGTTCGCTGAGCGAGAAGAAGAACGTACGCCCCGCTTCCGGAAGCGTGTCGACGGCGGAGGTGAGGCCCACCGGATCGGAATACGCCAGGTTCGACAGATTACGCACGCCGGCCCGGAATTCCATGCCCTGCGGAAGTTTGACGTTGAACGTCGCTTCCGGGAGAATAACGGGGCCAAGCATCGCTCCGGCCAGCGTGCTCCGGTCGCTCATGGCGACCAGGCCGGCGGAAACCGTCACGTTGCGAGACCACAGCGACGAACTCAACTGCAGCTTACCCACATCCGACGGCGAGTTGGCCGGCGTTTCCCCGGACAGATTCGCGTGCTGCTTTTGAAAACTGCTCGTCAGCTGCAGCTGCCCGAACAAAGTGCCGCTCAGTTCCACCGCCGCGCCCGCGCCCAGGAACTCGCTCGCATTCTGGAACTGGATCATGCCACTGGCCGTATAGACGGGGACGATGACGCCTCTGTCGTCGATATGGTACGCCGTAACCGACCCTTTCCACGACCCGCGCAGTCTGCGCTCCGCCTGCATCTGGAAGGTGTCCACGCGTTCCGGCTTCAGGTCCAGGTTCCCTTCGTTCGTCTTTCCGTCGTTGAAAAATAATTCGTCGGCGTTGGGATTGCGGAACCCGCGGCCATAGAGAAATTTGAGCGACGTCTTGTCGTCGGGCTGAAACACGGCCGCGGCGCGGGGAGTAATCGAACTGCTGCGGTATCTCGAATAATCGTAACGTCCGCCAAGGTTGAAGCTCCAGCGCTTGCCGAGGCTCCACTCCTGCTGCAGAAACCCCGCCGCATACCGGTCCACTTTGTTAACGTTGAGATCCTGCACGTAAACGGGTTGAACATCCACTTCGCTTTGCAGCGCGCGCAGATCGATCTTCACTTCCGTTCCCGCGGTCAGATGTCCCCGGAGCCAGGGAAAACGGTAACTCAACTGGCTGCCGACCCAATCGCCGGCGTCGAATTCGTCATTCACGTCAATCCCGCCGTTCGCGGTTCCCGTCCCGTCGTCCACCATCGGAAAGTGATAGATGCCGTGATATTCGTATTGGTCGAAGTACGTCTTAAAGCGGAACGAGCCACCCGAACTGGTTTCGCGCGTGTACTGCAAATCCACAAAAGCGCGCTGGTCGGTGGCCCGTGTTCCACGGTCGTTGAAGACCGTATTGCCCCAGGAAATTGGCTGAATTTTTTCCCGCGAGTTAGCCAGCGAAAGCAGTTCCCAGTGTCCCGCCTTGAAATCGGCGAAAAAACGATACCCGCGGGAACCGTCCATATTCACGGCAACGCCGTTGTTGGTCGCCGGCGCGTCATAGGTCGAAACGTAGATGTCGCTCATCCCATCGGTATTAAACGCCGTTCCCGACACCAGAAGCGAACTGTTGCCAAAATGCGCCGCCTGCGTCACCGTCAGTTTCTTTTCCCCGAGCGTATCGCCTTCCGCCTGAAACGACGTTCCGTGTTCATGAGCCGGATCTTTCGTAATGACGTTGATCGTGGCCAGAATTCCGCTGCTTCCATACAGGGACGACGATGGGCCGCGTACGATTTCTATGCGGGAAACCAGACTCATATCCAGCGGAAAATCGTCGCCAAAGTAGTTCGCCACACCGAACACGTTGTCGTTCATCGTGTGACCGTCGATCAGCACCAGAATCCGCGTAGCCCAGTCGCCGGGGACCGAGAAGCCCGCCACGCCCACCGAGTCGTACGTGTGATCGTAAGCCAGATAGAAGCCTGGAACGTGGTTCAGCGCCTCGGCCAGCGTTCGGTATCCATACGTGCGAATATCCTCGGCGGTGATCACCGTCACTACGCCGGGGGCCTTGATCACGCTTTCGTTATGCAGCGATGCGGTCTGAACCTGGAGTTTGGTCAGGTCTTCGAGCGACAGCGCGGACAGGTCCTGATTCTGCGCCCTGGCGGGAACGGAAAAGAGCGGTATCAGGACACCGAGCGTCGCGGCGCATATCATTCGGGTCTTGCTGGATTGGGGTACTGATGGGGGCGCAGGTGGTTGGGGCACAGATCTACAAAGTCTCGTCAGCCTTATCGACAGCCATGTTCCGGCTTTAGAGCCGCCATGTCCAAACAGGATGAACATTTCCCCGCGATTTGCCGATACGTCGATTGGTGGATACTGAGAGACCCGAAGCGTCGCGCGGCCGTGCCAGTAAGAGAGTGGAGTCCCGATAGCGGCTCAGGTCCGAAAAATGAAGAGACTTGTTTCGGCGCTGATCTTACTGATGGCGGTCGCGGGGCTTCCCGTGGCCGCCCGAGCCAGCGTGGACGCGGCCGACGAATACGAAATCAAGGCGGCGATGTATATCAACATGCTGCGGCTTGTCGAATGGCCGCCGGGCAATCACGGCGATGCCACGGCGCCGCTGGTGATCGGAGTATCCGGCTCCGAGGATATGGCCCGCGCGCTCGAAACGGTTGCAAAATCCAGAAGCGCAGCAGCAGGCAGGCAGATTACCGTCAGAAGAATTTCCGGAACATCGGGCGCGGAGGAATGCCATTCGGTGTTCATTGGCGGTGCCGATCGAAAGAAGATTGAAGGCATGCTGGCGGCTACCGCAAAGGATTCCGTGCTCACGGTCGGAGAAAGCGACAAGTTCGTCTCTCTCGGCGGCATGATCGCGCTCCAGCTCACCGACGAGCGTATTCAGATCGAAGTGAATCTCGCCGTCGCCCGCGGCGTCGGCCTCAACATCGGCTCGCAGTTGCTCAGAATCGCGACCGTGAAGACGGGCGCCGGCAAATGAGACTCCCGGGCTTTGCGGATCTGGCGCTCGGCCGGAAACTGACGCTTCTGTTTACCGCGGCGTCCGGCATGGCGCTGCTCGTCTTCGCCGTCGCGCTCTGGGAGTATGAGTCCGATGCCTACCGCCGCGCGTTGCTGCGCGAGATGTCGACCCTTTCGCAAACCCTGGCCGACAGCAGCGCCGCGGCGCTGGCATTTCGCGACGACCGATCGGCGGCGGAGACCCTGTCGGTGCTCCGCGCGGAAACACGCGTCTCCTCGGCCTGTCTCTACCGCGACCCCGCGACGCTGGCAGCGGCTTACACCACGCTGGCAGCGGCTTACACCACCAACGCAGGCGGATCGAACTGCCCCGCGCAGCCGGGTCCGGACAGGTCCCGGTTCAGCGCCACCACGCTGACGGTGGTACGGACGGCGCGCCTCAAGGGCGAAGTAGCCGGGCAATTATTCCTTCTGGTCGATCTGGGGGACCTTTATCTCCAGCTCAGGCAGCTGGCCTTCATCTGCGCGGGAGTTCTGGGCGTGTCGCTGCTGCTGGCCGCCATAGTTGCATCCCGGCTGCAGCGTCTGATCTCCGGCCCGATTCTTGGCCTCGCCGCGGTGGCTGGCCGCGTTTCGGCGCAACGCGATTATTCCATCCGGGCCGGCGGCGAGTCGAAGGACGAACTGGGTGTTCTGGTGGGAAGATTCAACGAGATGATGGGGCAGGTCCATGAGCGCGACCGGGCGCTCGAATGCGCGCAGGCGGAACTGGAAGACAGAGTGCGCGACCGAACCGCGGAATTGCGCAATGAAATCGCCGCCCGCTCGGTGGTGGAGCGTGATCTGTTCGCCGCCAAGGAAGCCGCCGAGGCCGCGAATCGCGCGAAGAGTCATTTCCTCGCGAATATGAGCCACGAACTGCGCACGCCCCTGAACGCGATTCTTCTCTATGGCGAAATGCTCCAGGAAGATGCAGAGGCGGCGGATAACCAGGAAACCCTGGCGGACCTGGGCAATATCGTTTTCGCCGCCAAACGCCTGCGATCTCTGATTAACGATGTCCTCGACCTGTCGAGGATCGAGGCCGGCAAGACAGAGTTGCATTCCGAAGAATTGCTGGTCAGCGACATCCTGAACGAGCTCGTCGGGATTGCGGAGCCTCTGGCGCGCCAAAATAACAACAAGCTGGTCTGGCGCTGCGACGACCGCTGCGTCGAGATGCTGGCCGATCGCATGAAGCTGCAGCAGATCCTGATCAATCTGATCGGTAACGCCTGTAAGTTTACCGAAAACGGCGTCGTCACGGTGGAAACGGCCTTATCCGCTGAGCAGGGCAGCCACTGGATTCAGTGGCGGGTTCAGGACACGGGAATCGGCATTTCCGTCGAGTCCCGCGAGAAACTATTCCGCCCCTTCACGCAGATCGACGACGCGAACACGCGCAAATACGGAGGCACCGGCCTGGGTTTGGCCATCAGCCAGCAGTTGTGCCAGTTGATGGGAGGGCGTATCGACCTCGCGAGCCGGCCCGGAGCGGGTTCCACCTTCACCGTTCACCTGCCCCTGGGCATGGAGTTTCCCAAAGACGAGTGTCCCAAAGAATTATCCGCACCATAAGACGAGCTTTCCCGCCATCTGCCGATAAGACGTAAGAAGGCAATTTGATAACAGCGGCCTTCCCGGCATCCAGCCCGGCACGTATATCGCAAATGCCACTGAAAGAAACTCTGCTCGTCGTCGACGACGAGGAACTGAATCGCAACGCTCTTTCCCGCCGCCTGCAGCGCAGCGGGTTTGACGTAGAGGTCGCAAGCGGCGGCGCCGAGGCCCTGCGCAAAATGAGCGAGCGGCCCTATGACCTCATTCTGCTCGATCAGATGATGCCCGGAAAGTCGGGCTCTGACGTGCTCCGCGAACTCCGAACGCAGTATTCCCAGGCCGCGCTTCCCGTGATCATGGTCACTGCGGTGACCGAAAGCAGCCGGGTGGCGGATTCTCTCGAACTCGGCGCCAACGACTACGTCACCAAGCCCGTCGATTTCACCGTCGCTCTGGCGCGAATCAAAGCCCAGCTGTCGCGTAAACACGCCGAAACCGCCCGCCGCGCCAGCGACGAACGCTACGAACTGGCCACCCGAGCCGCCAACGACGGGCTGTGGGACTGGGATCTCATCTCCAACCGGATCTACTATTCTGCCCGCTGGAAAGACATGTTGGGGTTAGCCGATGAAGAGATCGCGGACTCACCGGAAGAATGGTTCGCCAGAGTTCACATGGACGACATCGTATCCCTTCGCGCCGGCATCCAGCGTCTTATCGATTGTCAATCGGAGGTTTTCGAGGCCGACTACCGCGTTCGCCTGAAGGACGGCCAGTATCGATGGATGACCGTGCACGGAGCGGCACTGCGGGATTCCACCGGGAAGGCCGTGCGGGTGGCCGGATCGCAGAGCGATGTCACCCGGAAGAAGACCACGGACCCGCTCACCGGCCTGCCGAATCGCATTCTGATTCGCGAACGACTCACCACGGCTCTCGATCAGTCCCGGCGCGATGCCTCGGGCGCCTTCGCCGTGTATTTCGTCGATCTGGATCGTTTCAAGTTAGTCAACGACACCTTGGGTCACGTCGCCGGCGATCACATGCTCATGGAGTTTGCCAGACGCCTGCAAGCCGCCGTCGTCGGCACCAATTCGCTCGTCGCACGGCTGGGCGGTGATGAGTTCGCCCTGCTGATGGAGGGTCTCGGCGACCCAGCCTCGGCCATTGCCATGGGCAGGAGACTCATCGATGTCATGCGGCCCCCGTTTCTTCTCGCGGAAGGCGAATTCTTCATCTCTGCCAGCGTGGGAATCGTCCTTTCCCGTCCCGAACATTCATCGGCGGACGACCTGATCCGCGATGCCGATATCGCCATGTATGCCGCCAAGGCCCGCGGCCGGGGCCGCTGGGCCGTCTTCGACGAATCCATGCGCCTGCTCGTGGTCAACCGCTTACAGATTGAGACGGATCTCCGCATGGCCCTGGCGAAAGGACAATTCGAGGTGTATTACCAGCCTCGCGTTGACCTCAATTCGGACCGGATCTGCGGCTTCGAAGCGTTGGTGCGCTGGAAACATCCACAGCGGGGTCAGATCCAGCCCGACGAGTTCATCGGGGTTGCCGAGGACACGGGCATGATCCGCGAAATCGGGCTCTGGGTGCTCGGCGAGGCATGCGAGCAGATGTGCCGGTGGCGTAAGGAATTCCAGGGCATGCCGTGGCTCGATGTCGCCGTCAACGTTTCACCCGTGCAGTTGCGCGACCCGGATCTGGTCCGCAAAGTCGCGCAGATTCTGGCTGAAACGGGCCTTGAACCCTCCGGCCTGCAAATCGAAATCACCGAGAGCACTCTCCTCGACAACCTGGATGAAGCCCGGGAGATCCTGCTCGCGCTGAAGAGCCTGGGCGTCGGTCTCAAGCTGGACGATTTTGCCACGGGATACTCCTCCCTTCGTTTCCTCCAGGGCCTCCCTTTCGACACCATCAAAATCGACCGGTCGTTCACCCATGACCTCGATGTCGCCCACTCGGAATCGAGAGAACTGATTCGCACCATATTATCCATGGCGCAAAACCTGAGTCTCGGAGTGATCGCGGAAGGTGTGGAGAGCCAGGCCTCGGCCGATTTCCTCAGAGATTCCGGATGTAAGTTTGGCCAGGGCTACTTCTTCTCTCCTCCGGTGAACGCGGAGAATGCTGCGGAATTGCTGCAGGAGAGAGTGCGCTAGGCACCGGTTTCAAAGCTGGCGACCTATGCCCCCAAGGGGCCCGGGTCGTTTAGCATCGCGGTTTTGCCCGCGCAACGCAGTTCACCAAAGCGCGGCGCTCTCCGGCGGGAGTCCGGCTTGGCGATGTCGTGGAACGGGGCTTCCGGAGAGCATGGCAGAGGAGCGGCGCCCATTCTCCGAGCGACGATTCACCCGGAGCGGTCACATTCCGGTAACCGGCCTTCAGGCGCCGACGGAAATCTGCACAACCTCCGGCTCCCGTTAAGGGTCCGGTCGACACTGTGTTGACTGGTCAGGCGGCGCTGAACGTGCGAGCGCCGCGGATAGTGATAGATAGAACCGCAGCTCGTCGAAGCGAACTGGTCTTGCACAATCTCGAGCTTTCCCGATTTCACCTTGTCTGCAATAGATCGAGCAATTTAACGGATTCGCGTCATCTCAATGAGATATTCTTCGATACCCTTTAGGTGTTTCGATTTTGCGTTCATGATTCTCTCAAGCCATACGCCATCTCCCGCAAGTCTTACAACATGAAGCTCGACCCTCGAATCGGTTTGCGAATGCCTCTTCAGGCGTTCGCGCAGCCAAATATCCCAGGCCCGTCCGACCTGATCTTTAGAGGCCATCAGACTCAAAAGCGCGCCCCAAACTTTACGTTCAGCCGCACCTTCGGAGAACGCGGCCCTAATGTATGCACGAGTAAAGCATCCGTCGGAATTCTCTCCCTGCGCCATCAGTCGATCAAGCTGCTTGTCCAATCGGGTCAACAGCATCTGCATCAACTCCGCCACCAACATCTCTTTGCTGTCGAAGTGATGAAAGAAAGCCCCCTTGGTGACGGCCGCCAACTCGCTCACCTTGTTGACGGTGACATCAGCCATGCCCTTAGTCGCAGCGAGTTCGAAGGCGGCATTCAAGAGGGATTCCCTGACGAAGAGAGGGTCCTTCTTTTTCATGTACGCGTTTCTTACTTTAGTCGTCTTCATTTCGAAAGTCTCCTCAACGATCCGTGCGCCCGGTAAAGCTGTCCGGGTTCATCGTCAGTTCGCGCACAGCCGTTTCCTCGATACGCCCGGTAAAGCGCTCGCGGTGAAATAGTCTCGCGCCTTCGCGTGGCGTTCGAGCAGCGTCACCAGCACGTGTGGCAGGAACGGCGAACAGATCGCTGAATTGCGTGGCTGGTATAAATCGTTATACCGTTCCCGTCGGGGTCCTTTATGCAAAAAAAATGATGCCCAAAAAACGTTTCATCAGGGATCTCTCCCGCTGCGATTCCCCGGCTGATGAGCTCCAGCCGATAGTGTTCCAATTCACTCAGGCCTTTGCCTTTAATCATGAGGTCAAATTGCTCGGAAAACCGTTGATGGAATTGTCCTGTCACACTTTCCGCCAGGCCTTCTCCAGCCAGCTGATCAACTTCTAACAATAGAAGATGAGTGCCTCCACGCAGTTCGATAAGTGCGATCTTTCCGTCAATGGCAAATGGAGGAATGCCGAGATTCGAGTAGAAATGGCAACTCCTCTTAAGGTCAGCCACCTTAAAAACAAGGTGGGCCACTGCTAATTCTGAGTCAACGGCAGTCTTCATCTCGCTCGATCCTAAACCGGTCACGATTCACCTCACAAGTTGTTCTTCGAAATTGCCCTGCCAAATACGATCGGCACCGTTCATAGTCGACGATTGCGGTTCGTTTTGAATAGCGCTCCGCTTAAAGATACCATTCGGTATCTTCAAAAGCAAGCAGCTTTTTTGTGCCACTGGCTCAGCGGATTGGTACAGGCACCGAACAAGTAAAATACGCGTCGCAGAGGCATAGCGGGGATTTAGATCATGCCTGACACAGTCGTAGTCTCGCGGAATTGCGGCTGCCGTTGATTTGGCTCCGACCGGATCACGCGCCACTCGGAAAATGCTCTGCGCTGCGAATGATCACTCTCAGAAAACGGCGTTCCGGGAGATGTCGGTATGCTTTCCTCACGGCTGCGGAATACAAGTGTGCGAACTTCTGAAACCGAGTACTAAGGCTGCGCCCGAAACGGCCGCTGCGCTTCGTACGACGCGATCCGTCCGGCGATATCGGCCGCCAGCGCGTCCTGCTTATCTTCCCGGGCCTGCGCAAGCGCCTTGCCCGCCGTCTCCAGCGCTTTATCGAACTGGCCGGTCTCGGCATAGGCCGCCGCCAGCGTGTCCGGCATTTGTGCGCCCTTGCCACCGGAAATCTCCACCGCCCGCTGCGCCAGCACCGTCGCCTCGCGGCCATTGCGCACTGCCGCAACGGGCGAAGTCGCCAGCATCCACGCCATCCGCCGCAACCCCTCGGCATTCTTTGTATCCGTATAAGCCTGCCCAAGGTTCGCGCGCACATTGCTATTGCCCGGTTCCAGCGCCAGCGCCTTCTCGAAATGCGCAATCGCCTGGTCCGGCCGGCCCTTGTCCACCAGCGCCATCCCCAGCACATTATGCAGGTCGGCCGTTTCCGGTCCCGTCGCCAGAGCCTTCTCCAGATGAGGGACAGCCTCGTCCACCCTGTACTGTGCCAGCAGCGCGCGTCCCAGATTTGCCTGCTCGCTCGTCCCGTCCGGTTTGAGTTCCACTGCCTTCAGGAAATACGTGGTTGCCTCGTCGAGCTTGCCCTGACGGGCCAGCGCCGCGCCCAGATTGTTATCGGCGTCCGCATACCCTGGGTCCAATTCAAGCGCCTTGCGAAAGTGCGCCATCGCATCGTCCAGACGGTTCTCCGCCGCCAGTGCGTTGCCCAGATTATTCTCCGCCTCCGCATACTCCGGGCGAATCGCCAGCGCCGCCTCGAATTGCGGGATCGCCTCCGCCAGGTGCCCCTGCGCGGTGAGCGCCGTGCCCAGATTATTATGCGCGTCGGACGACTTCGGATCGGTTTCAAGCGCCTGCCGGTATTCGACGATCGCTTCATCCAGCCGTCCCGCGCTCGCCAGCGCATTTCCGAGATTGTCACGCGCCTCCGGATAATTCGGCCGCAGCGCCAGCGCGTCCCGATACTGCTGAATCGCGTCCTGCATCCGGCCCACGCCCGCCAGGCTGACGCCGAAATCGTTGTGGGCGCGCGCATCGTCTGTACTCAGAGCCATCGCCTTGTTCCATTCGACAATGGCCGCGGCGTGATCGCCTTTCTTCGTCAGTTTCGAAGCAACATCGAACTGCCGGTAAAAATCCGTCGCCGGAACATCGATGTGATCGATGCCATCGGGCGCGATATTGACGAACTCGGGGATATTGACGGCGCGATTGGCCGCAGTGGAATTCTCGATCAGGATCGCCGGCGTGTCGCGCCCCTCCGCGTCGATATGCGTCAGGAACATCTGCGTATAAGGCGATCGGCTCTTCGACGAAAACACCAGCCACCGTCCGTTGGGCGAGAAGCTGTGCCAGGAATTCATCAGCTTCGTATTCGCCGTCAGGCGTCGCGCCTGGCCGCCGGCCGCCGGAACGATATAGAGCTGGCTGTCGGGCCGCATCAGCAGTCCGTTCTTCGCCTGCACGAACACAATCCAGCGGCCGTCCGGTGAGATCTTCGCAAAGCTGTTGCTCATCCCGTTCTGCGATGCGCCTTCGATGCGCTCGGCCTTACCGCCTTTGCCATCATTGAACGGAATGCGATACAGATCGTACTGGATAGGCGTTTCCAGCGGATCGTTCGCATAGGCCGCCATCCTGACCCCGGGCTGCTGAGGATCTTTCGCCGCCGCGCGCGCGAAAATCAGGTACTTGCCATCCGGACTCCACGTCGCATTGGCCTGCACGAAGTTCGGATCGTCCGCGCCCGGCAAAGGCTGTAGCTTTTTCGCCGCGCGGTCGTACCAGACCAGAATGCCGCGCGTCGGATAGAAGACCTGCAGGAAGCGGTAATCTTCGAAATTGGCGACGTAATAAAACTGGCCGCTCGTACTTCCCGGCGGCCGGATCGTAGTCACCACATAGCGCCCGTCGGGCGATACCTGCGACATGAATCCTTCGCGAAGCTGGCCGCCCAGTTCGCCTTTGAACGACGTCCAGGAAACCTCGTCCGCCGTGCCAATGCTCATCGTCTTCTTCACCGGCGCGATCGCGTAAAGACCTTTGTCGTTATCCGGCCCGTCCAGATCCATCCCGAGTGTCGAGCCGTCGCGCGAAAACGAATGGCAGTTCGCACAGGTCGGCATATCCTGCAGAAGCACGCGGCTCTGCGGCTGAGCGACATCGCGAAGACGCCACGCGATCAGCGGTATGGCCCTCTGCGCCAGCGGCCGGATCACGCCATCGTCCGATTTCGAAGGCATCAGCGGCACGTCGCGATAGAAGATCGGCGCACCTACAGGGTCGGCGGAAGTAGAAAGCTGCATGCTTCCACGCGACGCCGGCCCGCTGATCGTCACAGTGGCGGCGCCGTTCACCGAGTGCGCTTTGATAGCCGCCCAGGTCGCATCGTCGGGTTTCCACGTATGCGCCGCAGCCTGTTCCGGCGTCAATTCCGGAAGTTTATTCGTGGCTGAAATGCCGCGCGGATCGATCTCCCCGATCTTCATCCGCTCCCCCTTCGAAGCCACGTGAATAGCATCGGAGCCGTCCGCAAACACTACATCGATCTTCCACGCAACGGCTTTCCCCGAAGCGTCGCGACCCGCAGAAGTATCCCGCCAAAGAAACGTAGGAGCCGCCATATCGGGCGGAAAAACAGAGTGATTCGCCGGGTAGTCGACGACGATGGGCGCAGTCCCGCTCTGCGGCCAGACACACGCGCTCCCCAGCCCCAGCATCATCAGGGCCCTTGCCAAATTACTCATTCATGAGCCGTAAGCAACTGAGAGACCACGCGCAAATGTCGCTTTTTCCGCTTTCTGGCCGCAGCACTACGCGCTAACGCGCAACCACAAGGTCTAATCACGCAGCTAGCGCTCTCTTATCCGAGCCGCACCAAAGCCAGCGCCACCGGCTGGTGAGCGGTATCCCAAATCGCAGCCACAATTTCTTCGAGCGGCGACCGCGGCCCCAGCAACGCGCACGCGCACCCATCCCGGTATTCCCACAAATGCAAATCGAACAGCCTCCGCTCTTGCCCTGCGGCGAGTCGTTCATGAAGAGCATTCACGGATTCGACGTCCGTAGGAGGGAACATCCACGCAACGCGGAGCGCGCTGCGGCTCCGCAGGCTCTTTCCTTTAAGTCGGGCCACTCCTGTATAGTGCGTCAGCGCACGCTTGTTCTCAGTATTTTTCGCGCGTTACGCCAGCATATTCATCAGGCGAACCCGCACCGTCTCCGCAACCGCAGCGTCGGGACAAATCACCAGCACCGTATCGTCTCCCGCCAGCGTACCCACCACTTCGCTCCAGTTCGCACTGTCGAGCGCCACCGCGACCGCGCTCGCATGCCCCGGCGCCGTACGCAGCACAATCTGATTCTGCGCTACCCGCACGTCGCGCAGGAATTCGGCCGACACGGCAGTCAGATCTTCCGGGCGCTGCTGCGGCGGCAAGGCCCGATACCCGTGCGCCGTCTTCACCAGCCCTATTTCACGGATATCGCGCGAGAGCGTGACTTGCGTCGCGTCCACGCCCACCTGTTTGAGCGCGGCCGCCAGATCTTCCTGGGTCGAAATATTCCGCGCTCGGATCAGCTTGACGATCTGGCCCTGCCTGTAGCTCTTGGTCATCGGTCAGGCCAGCTCGGCTAAGCGCCGGCGCGCGGTTTCAAGCGCGCCGGCCACAACGCCGGGGCCGGTACCGCCCGCGATTTCGCGCGTCTTCATGCCTTCGCGCGGATCGAGCAGACGTGCCACATCCGGCGTGAACTCCGGAGCAAACAGAGCCAGCGATTCGGCATTCCAGTCGCCCGGCTTTTTCCCTCTGCGCACGCTTTCAAGCACCAGACGGCCCACAATCTGGTGCGCCTGATGGAACGCCGTGCCATTGCGCGCCAGCGCCTCCGCCAGATCCGTCGCAATCACCCAGCTTTCTTCGGCGGAGGCGAAAGGAATCGCAGGCCGCAGCGCCACCGATTCCGCCACCACGCGCGCCATTTCGAGGCAGCCATTCACCTGATCCGCCGCATCAAACAGAGGCTCTTTGTCTTCCTGCATGTCGCGGTTATACGTCATCGGCAGGCCCTTCATCGTGAACAGCAGTGAGTTCAGCGCGCCGATCACGCGTCCCGATTTTCCCCGAATCAGTTCCAGCGAATCGGGGTTCTTCTTCTGCGGCATCAGGCTGGAGCCGCTAGTCACGCCATCTCCCAACTCCATCCACGCGAACTCTTCCGATGAGTACAGAATCCAGTCTTCCGCCAGCCGGCTCAGGTGGATCATCGCCACCGAAGCGGCATAAAGATAGTCGAGCGCGAAATCGCGGTCGGCCGAGACGTCCATGCTGTTAGCCGTGATCGATGCGAAGCCCAGATCGCGCGCAATCGCCTCGCGGTCGTGCGGAAAGCCGGAACCGGCCAGCGCTCCCGAGCCGAGCGGCATCACGTTGACCCTTCGCCGCGCGTCGCCCAGACGCTCGCAATCCCGCGCCAGCATTTCAAAATACGCCAGCAGATAGTGCGGCCACAGCACCGGCTGCGCGCGCCGCAGATGAGTGTAGCCGGGAATGACCGCATGCGGATACTTCGCCGCCAGATCCAGCAGCGCCGACATCAGCAGCCGCACCAGTTCCCGCGTCCGATCGCATTCGTCCCGCAGCCACAGCCGCGTATCGAGCGAAACCTGTTCGTTTCGGCTGCGGCCCGTGTGGATCTTATCCGCCAGCGCGCCCACCCGTTCCTTCAGCTTGTGGATCACGAACGAATGGATATCTTCGTCGTCGGCGCCGGCGAAAAATGTCGCGGCATTGTCGCCTTCGGCATCGGCCTGAATGGCATCGAAGGCCGTGCACAACGTTGCGCATTCGGCGTCGGTGAGCACACTGGCGCGCGTGAGCGATCGCGCGAACGCCTGCGAACCGCGCACGTCCGCCGCCAGCAGCCGCCGGTCGAAATGGAGTGAATTGGAGAACCGTTCGAAGACTTCCGAAGGTCCGGTTTCGAAGCGCCCGCCCCAGAGTTTCATCGGGTGTTCGAGTCCCGGCCGAGCAGCATCAGCAGCAGCGCCTTCTGTGCGTGCAGCCGGTTTTCCGCCTCGTCGAAGACCACCGAGCGCGCCGATTCCATCACGCTGTCGGTCACCTCTTCGCCGCGATGCGCGGGCAGGCAGTGCATGAAGATGGCTTCGGGCGCGGCATGCGAGAACAATGCGTCGTTCACCTGATAACCCGCGAAGGCAGCCAGCCGGGCGGGGGCTTCGTGCTCTTCGCCCATGCTGGTCCAGACGTCCGTATAAACGATCTGCGCACCGCGCACCGCCTCCGCCGGATCGTTGGTAATCTCAATATTCCCCTGCGCCAGAGCGATCACGTCCTGCGCCAGAGCGTATCCCGTCGGCGTCGCAATCGCGAAACTCATGCCCAGCCGCGTGGCATTCACAAGCAGCGAAGCGGCCACGTTATTGCCATCGCCCACAAACGCCAGCTTCAGCCCGCGCGTCTCGCCAAAATGTTCGCGGATGGTCTGCATATCGGCCAGCACCTGGCAGGGATGCCACATATCGCTCAGCGCGTTGATCACGGGCACCGAAGACCACAGAGCCAGATCGTCCACAGTTTGCTGATGGTACGTGCGGGCCACAATGCCGGAAACCCAGCGATCCAGATTGCGCGCGACGTCTTTCAGCGGCTCCCGCACGCCAATGCGCCCTTCGTTCAGAATGGCGAACCCGCCCAATTGCTGTATGGCCAGTTCGAACGTTACCCGCGTGCGCAGCGAGGGCTTCTCAAACAATAACGCCAGCGACTGGCCGCTCAATGCGGTCCTGTAGTGTTCGGGAGAGCGCTTCACGTCCGCCGCGAGATCCAGCAGCAGGCGTAGCTCTTCGCTCGACGCGTCCAGATCGCGCGTGAAATCGGGATGGGTAAGACGGTGTACCCTTGGCAACATGGCAGTCATGAATTTTTATTCAACACACTGAATATTTAACCACCTCGGCCGGTTCGGCGTCAACCGAAAACTCTAAGTGCTCCCGGAACTTGGTTTTAGCCCTGTTCGATGGGTTATTTACGGTGTTGGCCTTGCAATCGATCGGGGGTTCCCTGATAATGAATATAGTACGTTTGCTCAGCGTACTTTTGGAGCTCATTTTGGCCGTTGCAGCCTCTCGCTCTTCCCTTACGGGTGCTCTGATTCGCACCGCCAACCCTTCAAACCTGCATTTGACTCTCGATTTTTTAACTGGCCTTTCCTGTGGTGAACTGGAATGTCTCGCTGAATTCCAGGGGGCTTGCCTGCTTGAAATGACCGATCAAGCGGTCAATCCTTATCGAATGCTCGCCGAATTCTTCGATCCGCGCGTTTCCGACCGCTGGCGAAACTCCGAAGATCGCGCTCACAAAACCTTCGTGGTTCTCTCCTGGCTGGAAGTTCAGAAAGTCCCTCAACCCCGCGCCGTCGTTGCTCACGTAGCCTGAGAACGCTCACGTAGCCTGAGAACGCTCACGTAGCCTGAGAACGCTCACGTAGCCTGAGAACGCTCACGTAGCCTGAGAACGCTCACGTAGCCTGAGAACGCTCACGTAGCCTGAGAACGCTCACGTAGCCTGAGAATATTCCACTGCGCCCGCACTATAACAGGTGCGACTACGAGAGCCCCTCATTGTTCCCTGTCTGTGTCTGGCCGCAGGCATCGTTGCCGCGCACTTTGAGCCCATCCCGCTCCGTTCCGCTCTATTAGCCGGTTCCGCCTGCGCCGCGCTGGCAATCATAGCCCATTTCGCGGTCCGTCGCGCCGCTCCTGCCGCCCGATTTGGCGCCGCATCCGCCATGGTTTTCGCTGGCATGGCGCTATTGATCGCGCGCCCCGAGCCCCCCCCGCGCATTCTCTCCGTCCCCGATAATTCGCTGGCCATTTTTCAGGGCTGCGTCACCGATCCCGCCCTCGTCGGCGCCGATCGGGAACGCTTCGGCATCGAACTGGCTCCCGGAGCCCGCGCCCAGGTCTCGCTCTACGCGAAGCCGGACGAAACGTTCCCCACCCTGCCCTACGGGACCATCGTCGAACTGGAGGGCAAAGCCCGCACGCCGCACAACTACCAGAATCCGGGCTCGTTCGATTATGTCGACTACCTCGCGCGCCAGAATATCTACTGGAGCATCTCCGCCTCCGCCTCGCGCGTCAGCGTGCTCCCCGGCCGTTGCGGAAACCGCTTCGCAGGTGCAATTCTCGGCATCCGAACCGCAGCCCTCGCCCGACTCGACCGCCTCTATCCCAACGACATTTACACCAACGGCATGATGCAGGCCATCCTGCTCGGCGCCACCGCCAAGCTCGACAAGCTGTGGACCGAAGATTACCGCTCCACAGGAACCTACCACGCGCTCGTCATCTCCGGAACGCACGTTGCGATTCTCGCGGGAGTGTTTCTCTTCCTGCTCCGAGTCTGCGCCGTGCCGCGCGGGATAGCGCTCACAGCCACCATCCTGGCCGCCTGGCTTTACGCGGGAATCAGCGGCGCCGAAGCCCCGGTGCTACGCTCCGCCACCGGCATGACGCTCTACGGCGTCGGCCGCTTTTTCTACCGCGACGGCAGAATACTGAACATCCTTGCCGCGGTCGCAATCCTGTTCATCGTCATCGACCCCGAACAGGTGTTTGACGCCGGCTTTCAGCTGACCTTCCTCGCAGTCGCACTGATCGGCGCTTTCGTCGTCCCAGCACTGGCTGCAACCTCCGTACCGCTGGCGCGCGGACTCACCGCATTGTCCGATACCGGCCGCGATATGCGACTCCCCCCGCGCACGGCGCAGTTCCGCGTGGAACTGCGCCTGCTGATCGACACAGTCTCCATGTTCTGCGGCGGAAAATTTCAGCGAACCATCCAGTTCGCGACCGTTGCGATCGCCCGCGTATGCCTCTACTCATGGGAAATCTTCCTGACTTCGCTGTTCATACAAATCGGGCTCGCGCTGCCGATGATCGCCTATTTCCACCGCTTGCCCGTTTCCGGGCTTTCCGCGAATGCGCTCGTGGTTCCGGCACTGAGCGCGCTGCTGCCCCTCGGCTTCCTCACCATCGCCACCGGCTCGCATACGCTGGCGGCGTTGTGCGCGTGGCTGCTCGAAATATCGCGGCGGGCCGTCAGTTTCCACGCGCGCTGGGAGCCCGACTGGCGGATTCCCGCTCCACCATGGTGGCTGGGCGGCGCGTTTGTGTTGTTGCTGGCGGCCGCGGCATGGCGGAAAAATACCCGCGTCACCCGCACGCTCACGCTGTCGCTGGCGGCTATCGCGCTGGCCGCGATTGCCATCCATCCCTTCGCTCCCGACGTTGCAAGGGGCAGCTTCGAACTCACCGCAATCGACGTGGGCCAGGGCGACAGTCTCCTAACGGCGTTTCCATCCGGCCAGCTGATGTTAATCGATGCGGGCGGCATCGCAGCCTTCGGGCGAACGCGCCGCGTGGGCATCGACGTCGGCGAAGATGTGGTTTCACCCTATCTCTGGACCCGCTCCATCAAACATCTCGACGTCGTCGCAATGACCCACGCGCATGAGGATCACATTGGCGGCATGGTGGCGATCCTGAAGAATTTTCGCCCGCGCGAGCTCTGGATCGGCGCCGCGGGCGAGAGCCCCGGCTGGCAGCGCATCCGGAAGACCGCGCACGACCTCGGCATTCCGGTGCGATCACTTCAACAAGGCGCACCCTTCGCGTACGGCGGAGTTACCGTTCAGGTGCTCGCGCCCCTGCCCGACTATGCCGCCACGGATTCCGCGCAGAACAACGATTCGCTCGTCATGCGCGTGCAGTTCGGGTCCACCAGTTTTCTGCTGACGGGCGATATGGAGAAGAAAATCGAAGAGCAACTCTACGCCGAGCAAATGCTGCAGCCAGTTGACGTCCTGAAAGTAGGGCATCACGGCAGCCGCACTTCGAGCACTGCGGATCTGCTCGATGCCGTGCATCCGGCGTTCGGACTGATCTCGGTGGGCTATGAGAATAGCTACGGACATCCGCATCCCCTGACGATTGCCGCGCTGCAGGCCCGGCGAGTGACGGTTTACCGGACCGATGAGCAGGGGCTGGTGCGGGTGATCAGCGACGGGCATCGGATTCGGATTGAGAGCGAAAATCCGGTGGGGCAGTGAAGGATCGCTGAGCCGTGAGCGGGAAGGCAGAGAAATCGTGGCCACCCGAGGTGCTCGCGGCTACTGGAAGCTTCCCCGATTTTCCGGATTTGAAGGGGATCCGGGGTGGCTATTCACCGGAACCGGTCGCGCCGTAATTTCAGGTGGCAGTGGTGGCCCTCCCGGGCGAATAGGCCACACGTTAAACAGCTACCGGCTGAAAGCCGGTAGAATTGACTACGACTGAAAGTCGCTGGTTGCGGCTAAAGCCGCCTGAAGGCTGCTCCGGCTGGAAGCCGGCTTAAGGCTCGGTGGGCGCGGTAATTT
>Ga0302319_10001190_pt1 | contig 58362 bp, 57 predicted proteins | sample Bog_T0_2_FD_203319 | JGI IMG/M metagenome (GOLD analysis project Ga0302319, IMG submission 203319) | Peat permafrost microbial communities from Stordalen Mire near Abisko, Sweden - Bog_T0_2 | ecosystem: Environmental > Terrestrial > Soil > Wetlands > Peat | place: Sweden: Abisko, Stordalen Mire...
GGACTGGCACCACCCCGACGGCGCCACATGCAAAACCGACCCCGCCGCCCGCCGCCGCTTCGTCGACTACACCCACGGCCTCATCCGCGAGCTCCTCACCAACTACGGCAAAATCGACGTCCTCTGGTACGACGTCGACTGGCCTCTCAACTCCACTGAGTGGGAATCCGAGCGCATGAATCAGATGGTCTTCGAACTCCAGCCCGAGATCATCGTCAACAACCGCAACGGCCTCGACGGCGACTTCTCCACCCCCGAGCAGGAGATCCGCGCCGCCCAATCCGGCCGCGCCTGGGAAACCTGCATGACCCTCAACGACTCATGGGGTTTCAACCGTTTCGACGACGCCTGGAAGACCCCCAAGACCATCGTCGCCAACCTCGCCACCTGCGCCCGCGGCGGCGGCAACTACCTGCTCAACATAGGCCCCAAGCCCGACGGCTCCATCCCCGAAGAATCCGTCACCTGTCTCGAAGCTGTCGGCCGCTGGCTCCAAACCAACGGCAAAGCCATCTACGATACCGATCGCGGCAACTTCAGTTGGAACCAGAACGCCAACTACACCCGGCGCGGCAACACCCTCTACATCCATCAGCAGTTCTGGCCCGGCCACTCCCCCGCAGCCGAGTGGCTCACCTTCTACCAGCCAGAAGCAGTAATCGCCATCGCCGGCCTGAAACCCAAAGTCCTCTCCGCCAAAATCCTCAAAACCAACCAGCAAATCCAGTTCACGCAAGACGACCTGACCCTCCGCCTAACCGGCCTGCCACAACAAGCCCCTGACCAACCCGCCACTGTCATAGAAGTAGAGTGCGACGCCGAACCCATCATCGACCACAACGCCACCAGACCCCTCTGGCCCCGCTACAAAGTAGGCGTCAGCTAGCGCCGGTGCCCCACACAAAAGCAGGTGACCGAAATGAAGCGGGTGCCCCACTTTCGCCGATGCGCGGCTTTTTTGCGCATCGGTTAAAGTGGGATAGCTCCACCTATCTACAGTTTTTCTATAGTTCTTCGATTCTTTTGGTCTTTAGCTTTTTACAACCCTTTCCAACCGTCCTACAATCCTCAAATGACCCAAGGTCTGGTCCGGTATCAAGACTCCGGCGATCTCCACCTAATAACTTTCAGCTGTCATCAACTCTCTCCGTACCTCAGATCCCCGTCCGCCCGATCCCTCTTCGAACGGACCTTGGAGCGCACGCGATTCCGTTACGGATTTAGCATCCTTGGCTACGTCGTAATGCCCGAGCATGTTCACCTGCTGCTAAGCGAACCGCCGGAACACCCTCTTTCGAAAGCCCTTCAAGCCCTCAAGCTATCCATGTCCAAGCTGTCGTCGCAGCATCCTTTCTGGCAGCCGCGTTACCACGACTTCAACGTCCAATGCGAGCGCAAGCGGAAAGAAAAGCTCCGCTACATTCATCGCAACCCGGTAAGGCGCGGCCTTGTCCAACGCCCCGAGCAATGGAAATGGTCAAGCTTTCACCACTACGCCACCGGCGAAATCGGAATAGTAGAAATAGAGTCATTCTGGACCGCCGCCCGAAGGGACGGTTTCACGGAAACCCAGCTCGCAACGCCGATGAAAACTGCATCCAAGGAACTCGCAAAACAAGAGGCGACCCACGCAAAGAGACCGCCAGTACCCACTAGGCCCGTCGCGAAAAGCAAGGAGCCCCAATGATGCGAGCGCCCCAGACGAAGTGGGTTCTCCAGAAGAAGCGAGCTCTCCAGATGAAGCGCGTGCTTCGGACGAGGCGGGTGCCAGGTGCCCCGGGTCCCGAGTTTGGGACCCGGGAGTCAATTGAGCTGGCTTATAACATCGAGGTACTATGCACGAAGAAATTCGAAAGCTTCTCTCTCCGTTGAATAACGAGCTCGCACCTCTGCGCCAGATGGCCGAAAGCCTCATCGACGAGGACTCGCTCATAGACCCAGCCACCGGGGCCGCCCTCATCTCCCGGCGCACAAAGATCGCTCCCGAGGCCTTCGCCTGCGTCATCTATCCAGGCATGCCGCACGAAGCGATCACGCGGTATGAAGAGATGCTTAGCGATGGCCCAAGCTTCAGTCTCACCATCCCCGACGCGTACAAGACAATCCTTTCCCGCTGCAACGGCGCAGAGATTCTTAAAATGAATCTCTATGGCTTGCCGCCTTCCATGTGTAACAATCCGCCGCTCCTCTCCAGATCGAGCCGACAGCCGCTCGACCTGGCAACCGCAAATAAGGACTGGAGAAGGGCCTTTCAACCCGATCCAACCCAATTCCACTTCGGCGGCGCTTATTATTCCCCGGAAGAGAATCTGGCCTATTTCCTGAATCCCGACGGAGAGGTCGAAGCGCTCCGAAAGGGGAAGCTTCGGGTCAACCTCTGGCCAAACTTCGAATCGTTTCTGAGTGACGAGCTTTCGCGCCTGGCAGCGCTCTATCCCGCCTACGAACAAAGCCGGTTCGAACTTCGCCAGTCGTGGGAAGCCGAGGCCAAAACCAAAAAGAAGAAACCACGCAACAAGAAATAACCCAATCCCAAATAACCCAACCGATTCGGTTTATGCTACACTTCTTCCATGCCAACGGTTCTGAGGATTGGCGCGCTCCGGATCGTCATCTATCCGAACGACCATCGCCCAGCCCATGTTCACGTCATTGGGCAAGGCCACGAAGCCGTCTACGAACTCAACGTTCCCGCGGGATCAGTCACCCTTCGCGAGAACTACGGCTTTACCCGTCGCGATCTGGCCGCAATTGCGCGCGCCCTTGTTCAGAACCTTGAAGCGCTCTTGCGCGCATGGGAGGGAATTCATGGACCAGCTTAACCAACTCGCCCAGCCTGACCAGTTTGAACAGGCAAATGCCCGCGCCCGCGAACTGCAATCCGCACTTCCGCGCGCCGTCGCCGCCCGCTTCGACCGCCGCCTCGGCCGCATCGTTCTTCAACTCTCCACAGGAATCGATCTGGCCTTCCCGCCCGCCATCGCCCAGGGCCTTGAAACGGCAACCCCCGCGCAGCTCACACCCATCGAAATCTCCCCATCCGGCTTCGGCATCTACTTCCCCAAGCTTGACGCCGACCTGTATCTCCCCGCCCTCCTCGAAGGCTTCCTCGGCTCGCGCCAATGGATGGCCAGCCGCCTCGGTGCGGAAGGCGGCAAATCCACTAGCCACGCCAAAACCGTAGCAGCCCAGCGCAACGGCCGTTCCGGCGGTCGCCCCCGCAAGAAAACCGCCGCCGTTGCCTGATCGCCCCGCCAACTTGCCAACCCGCCAACCCCGCGCAGCGGGCGCGAACTCGCCAAAGTTCCTGACCACGATCAGATGCCCAACACCCTGACCACCCCGCGCCTAACCCTCCGTCCCTGGCGCGAATCCGACCGCGTCCCCTTCCAGGCGATCAACGCCGACCCCCGCGTCATGGAGTTCTACCCCTCCACCCTCTCCCCGCAGCAGTCCGACGCCCTCATCGCCCGCATCGAGCAACACTTCGCCCACCACGGCCACGGCCCCTACGCCGTCGAGCTCACAGAAACAGGAGCCTTCATCGGCTACATCGGCCTCTACACCCCCACCTTCCCAGCCCCTTTCATGCCCACAGTGGAAATCGCCTGGCGTCTCTCAGCAGACCACTGGGGCCAGGGTCTAGCCACCGAAGGCGCGCGCGCCGTCCTCCACCACGCCTTCCACACCCTCAATCTTGCCAGCCTCGTCTCCTTCACCGTCCCCCAAAACCAGCGCTCCCGCCGCGTCATGGAAAAACTCGGGATGACCCACGACCCCGCCGAAGACTTCGACCACCCCAATCTCCCGGAAGGCCACCCGCTCCGCCGCCATGTCCTCTACCGCACCGACAGGGAAGACGCACAGCAGAACGAATGAGCCGAAAAATGGCCCGGTACAAAGCCAGATTCGCAAAGTAAAAGAATAAATGCTGCTATCTCGTTGATTACAGATTGTTTCCATCAGAAACGGCGCGCATTTTACGCAGTCAAAAGGAACCCGTGGTGAAAATACCCCCGTTTCCTGTAATCACACGCAAACCACTTTCGAATGCACATAACTATCCGTGGTTAACGGCAAAGCGTCTACGAACCGTGGAGATCCATGTTCGCGCACACAATTTCACCTGCCGAACCGAATTCCTCTTCAGAACCTAACCTTGCAGGGTTCGCATCGGTCACCCCGGAAGGTGAATATTAACCACAGCGTCGGCTATCGCCGCAGCCTCCCGCGCCTCCCGCACCCGGTGTACACGAACCACAGACGCCCCATGCAAAATTGCCGCCGTCAAAGCCGCCAAACTGGCCGCTTCCCGCTCCTCCACCGGCGCAATTGTCCCTCCGTGAAGCGGCGCTAAAGCATTCCCCAGGAATGACTTTCGGCTAACCCCCGCCAGCAGCGGCCGTTCCAACTCCAGCAACTCCGCCTGCCGGGCCAGCAGCGCGAAATTCTCCTCACGCCGCTTCCCGAACCCGTACCCTGGGTCCAGCACAATCGCCTCCCGTGCGATCCCAGCCTCCGCAGCCCGCCCCAGACCCCCCTCAAGCCCCGCCCGCACCATCGCAAGCAGCTCATTCGGTTGCAGTTGCGCCTGCGCTTTCCACTCCTCCGGCCGCCCCCGCGTATGCATCAGCACCACCCCGCACCCCGCCTCCGCACACACCCGGGCGAGCTCGGAATCCCAAAGAAACCCGCTCACATCGTTGACAATCTCAGCCCCTGCAGCCAGCCCCGCGCGCGCCGTCTCCGCCTTATAAGTATCAATAGAAACAACGGCTTCCGGCCGCACCGCCAGAATCCCACGCAACACCGGCAATAGCCGATCTTGCTCCTCCTCGGCACTCACCGCCGGAGCATCGCCACCAGCTTTCGACCCCGGCCGCGTGCTCTCCGCCCCCAGGTCCAGCAGGTCCGCCCCCTCATCCAACAGACTGATTCCATGAGCGATAGCCGCCCCCATATCAGCGAACCTCCCACCATCGCTGAACGAGTCCGGCGTAATATTCACCACGCCGCACACCCAAGTCCGCCGCCCCAACTCCAGCGTCCGGCTACGCAGCTTCCAGGTCGAGATGGTCCGCCTAAGATTCCCAGATTCAGTCATTTGTCCCAGCCCCTAGCCCGCACGCCCAATTGAAGCGGGTGCCCCACCTTCGCCGCTTTGCGCATTTTGCAAAGCGGTTAAGGTGGGATAGCTCCATCTATCTATAGCCTTTATAGTTCTTTACAGCTCTCCTTCGCTTCAAAATTCCAGACGATTCAATGGTATGCCGACAGGACGCGCATCCTGCTAAACTCCCTGCATGAATGCCCTTCGGCGAACTCTCCTGCCCGTTTTCGCAGCAGCCCTGGTCCTGCCCAGCGTCTTCGCTCAAACCCAGAATCGCAGCCCCAGACCCGCCGCCAAACCCGCTCCATCCACCGGCCAAATCGCTGACCGCATTCAGGTTATACTCGCCGATCCAGCCTTGAGCCACGCCACCTTCGGCATCAGCGTCACCACCCTCGATGGCAAACCGCTCTATGGGTTGAACGAGGGCCACCTCTTCACCCCAGCCTCCAACGTCAAGCTCACCACTACCGCCGCTGCCTTTGCCCTCCTGCCCGTAGAGCTCCTCACCTGGACCACCAACATCGTAGCCGGCGGCGACATCGACCCCGACGGTACTCTCCACGGCGACCTCATCATTCTCGGCTCCGGCGACCCCACCCTCAGCGCCCGTCACTTTCCCTACGTTGCGCCCAGAACCACGTCAAGCCCCGCGCCAGCAACCCCTTCTCCTGCCGCCACTTCCGCCAGCGAATCCGAGAAGCCTGCCACCTCCATGGACACCCTGAATATGCTCGCCCAGCAGGTTGTTCAGGCCGGCGTCCGCACCATCGACGGCAGCGTTGTAGGCGATGACAGCATATACCTCTACGAGCCCTACGCCCAGGATTGGGCATGGGACGACCTCCAATGGCCCGACGGCGCTCCGGTTTCAGCCCTCAGCTTCAACGAAAACACGGTTCAGCTCACCGTCACCCATGACACTGCGCACCCGGATTCCGTCGCCACCGAAGCTCAATGGTCCCCCGATGTCGACTACTACACCATAGACAACTCCATGACCCTAGCCCCGGCAGGTCAGCAAGCCCACGCCGGTCTCGATCGCCGTCCCGGCACTATGCTCGTCCGCGCCTGGGGCACCGTGCCGCCTGAGGGCTTCCACTCAACCCTTGCCATCGATGATCCTGCAGAATTCACCGCCACCGCCTTTACCCAGGCACTCCTGAGGCGCGGCATCAAGATCAATGGACAGCCAACCTCTGCGCACCGCTATCCCGTTGAAACTCGTGAGTTTGCAGAAGAACGTGCGCAGCCAGTGACGTTGACCCCGGTCACCTTGACCAGGGTCGCCGCGCCCCTGAACGACCGCCGCATCCTCGCCTCGCGCACAGGGCTCCCCATAGTTGAAGACCTCGTTGTCATCAACAAAGTCAGCCAGAACCTCCATGCGGAGTTGGTCCTGAGGCTCCTCGGCAAGACCCTCGGTTCCGATGGAAGTCTGGCACAGGGCACGCGCGTCGTGCGTCAGTTCCTAACCACAGCGGGTGTCAGCGACGACGACTTTTTCCTCTTCGACGGCTCTGGCATGAGCGCCAACGACCGCATCGCCCCCCGCGCTCTCACTCACCTTCTGTCCTACGCTTCCCACCAACCCTGGGGACCCGCCTGGCGCAACTCCTTCCCCGTCGCTGCCACCGACGGCACCCTGGCCGGCAGATTCAGAAATTCGCCCCTCAAAGGCCGTTTGTTTGCCAAGACAGGTACGCTGAATGAGACAAATGCGCTTTCTGGCTATCTCATTGTAAACAGTGGGCAAACAGTCGCTTTTTCCATAATGGTCAACGGCCATCGCCCCGGAAGCCAGTCTGAACTTCTGGCCATCGATCGCCTCGCGGAAGCAATCGCGGCCGCTGAATGACGCTGTATCATCGGATCAAGATGCGCACCCGCACTTTCTCATCGTTTCTCGTCCTGATTCCAGCGATTGGAGCGCTCGCTGCAACGTTAGCAGGCTGCCGTTCTCTTCCAGCCTCCAAGCCCGAGGCACTTTGGACCGTTGAAGAAGGCAGGGGCGCGCAGGTCTATCACGCCAAGTGCGCTAAATGCCACAATCCAAACACCACACGCCCCCTCAACGGGCCCGGATTGCAGGCGCTCACCAAGATCAAAGCCATGCCGTCGGGTGCCCCACCCACCGATGAGCGTATTACTTCGGTCATCCTCCACGGACGCAACAACATGCCCATCACCCACATCACCGACGATCAGCTTCAGGACCTGCTGGCCTATCTGCACACCCTATGACCGACGAAGCCTCGGACCACGAACTGCCGGAAGAGCAAGTTCCGAGCCCCCAGGATAGCCCTAAGCGAACGGAACTGCTGCCCCTCCCCGGCTTGGCCGCCATCGCGATCTATCTTCTCGTCCTGGCAGGTGTCATAGTCTCAGGCGTGGTTGGCGGGCGCCACTATCCCCCGCTTTTTCTTCTCTTTGCAGCCGCCTTCACCACCGCCAGCGGTGGGCTGGTCATGCTCTTTCGCTGGGCATGGTCGCTCGCTCTCGCAGCGGTATTGATGCTTGTCATTTACAACATATGGATCTTCTCCATGCAGCAACTGGCGCCCGCGCTGGTCCAGGGACTACTGAATCTGATCTTCTTTCTCTACCTGGTACGCCCCGAGGTCCGCGCGCGCCTCCGCTAGAAAAACGTCATAACGCTTCCCGCGCCGCCCGCCAAGCCCGTCTGCGAAAATAGACAACGATGCTCTCCCTGCAAAATGCCGGCAAGCGGTTTGGTCCCCGCGTCCTGTTCCTTGAAGCCAACTGGCTCATCCGCGCAAGAGAGAAGACCGCCCTCGTCGGCGCCAATGGAACCGGCAAGTCCACGCTAATGAAGGTTTTAGCGGGCCTCGAGCCGCTCGACTACGGCGCCCTGCAGCAGACCAAGGGCATGAGCATCGGCTATCTACCTCAGGAGGGCCTCCGCCTCACCGGTCGCACAGTCTTTGAAGAGTGCCTCACCGTCTTCGATGAACTCCGCGATATGGAACGGGAAATCGAGCATCTCGCCGGCCAGCTAGCCGTCCTTGACCACGCCGGCCCCGAATACGAGTCCGCCGCCGAGCGTTTTTCCATGCTGCAGGAGCGTTTTCACACCCTGGATGGTTATGCATTAGACGCACAAGTTGGCGGCGTCCTAACAGGTTTAGGCTTCGCCAAACAAGACTGGGCCCGCCAGACCGACGAGTTCAGCGGCGGTTGGCAAATGCGCATCGCGTTGGCCAAATTGCTTCTCGCCAAGCCGAATCTGCTGCTTCTCGACGAGCCCACCAACCATCTCGATCTCGAGACCCGCAATTGGCTGGAGGATTACCTGAAGAATTATCCCTTCGGTTACATCCTCATCTCCCACGACCGCTATTTCCTCGACGTCACCATCGACCGCACCGTGGAGATCTGGAACAAACGCCTGAATGTCTACCAGGGCAACTACACCAAATACCTGAGTCAGAAGGACGAGCGCCGAACCCAGCTTGAATCCGCCTACCGCAACCAGCGCATCCAAATCGAGCACCTTGAAGCCTTCATCAACCGCTTCCGCGCCCAGGCAACCAAGGCCAAGCAGGTCCAGTCACGCATCAAGGAGCTCGAAAAGATCGAGCGCATCGAGATTCCCGAAGAAGAGCCCATCATCCACTTCAAATTTCCCCAGCCGCCGCCTTCGGGACGCACGGTGGTCGAGGCGGAAAATCTGTCCAAGAGCTACGGTGAAAAGCAAGTTCTCAAGAACGTGAATTTCACCATCGAGCGTGGCGACCGGGTGGCGCTCGTAGGCGTCAACGGCGCCGGCAAATCCACACTCATCAAGCTGCTCACCAGCGACGAAGCCCCCACCTCGGGCCATGTCAAGCTCGGCCACAATGTTCTCAGCGAGTATTTTGCGCAGGACCAATACAAAGTCCTCAACGGCGACGCCCGCATGCTCGACGACATCAGCCGCGCCGCTCTCAAAGTGCCGGAAGTCGAGCTGCGTTCGCTCCTCGGCTGTTTTCTTTTTCGCGGCGACGACGTCTTCAAGCCCCTTGGCGTCCTCTCCGGCGGCGAGCGCAACCGCTACGCCCTGGCGCGCATCCTTGTTTCGCCGTCCAACTTCCTGCTTCTGGACGAGCCCACCAACCACCTCGACATGCGCGCCAAAGACGTGTTGCTCGAGGCCATCGCCGCGTTCTCCGGCACCGTCGTTTTCGTTTCGCATGACCGCTATTTCATTGACCGTCTGGCCACGCGCGTTCTCGAAGTGGGCGACGGCTCCGTCACCAGCCATGAAGGCAACTACGCCGACTATCTGCGCTGGAAAGAAGCCCAGACTTCCGGTGCCAACGCTTCCGAGAAAGTCGGCCCCGTCCAGGCTTTGAAGGGGAACGACGGACGCGGTCTGGCTTTGAAAGGGCACGACTTCAGTCGTGCCGATTCGGGCAACAACGGGACCGGGGCTTTAGCCCCCGCGGGAAGTTCTCCGCAGTCGACCCAGTCCCCGGCGGCCTCCGGCACAACCATCGTCATCGAAGGTGGCCCCGACGACACTGCGAAGAAGCGCCGTCTCAATCCCATCAAGCAGAAGCAGCTCGAAGACCGTTGCGTCTTTCTCGAAGAAGAAATCCCCCGCATCGAAGCCTCGATCGCGCACACTGAAGAGCAATTGGGCAATTACGTTTCCGCCACAGAAACCGCGCGTCTCAGCACGCTCGCAGACGATCTCCGCAAACAATTGTCTACCCTGACCGCCGAGTGGGAAGACCTGACGATGCAATTGGAAGGCGCTGTTTCCTGATCGGTATCTCCAGCCATCCAGTTCACCGAGAGATGCGCAAGGCTGGATCAATCGGTCGCCCGATTCATTGAAAGATATGCGCCGGAACCGAGAGGTGGACACTTTGGTCAGAATCCGAAATCGAGAGGGTATGCAGCTTTTGTTCTGAAGCCTGAGGCGGTGCAAGCTCAAGTGACCACTGTTCGCGAATCGCCTTGAGCAAAGGTTCAACCCCTTCCACCACGCCATGCGCGAGAATCATTTGTCCTCCCGTCACTTCGCTCGCTTGGCGAAGTAATTTTGGGCCATTCCGGTCCCCGTGTGGCGTCTTCAACGTGAAAATCGCGACACCCTCTTGCTCGGCAGTTTGTTCTGCTTTTTCTGCCCTCAACCGGCTCGAATCATCATCTCCGTCGGAGAGCAGCACGATGATGCGACGCGGGAACCTCGGATTCGCAGACCGGCTAAGAATCTTGTTGCATGTTGTTTCAATCGCGTCGATGATCGATGACGAGCCGCCGAACGAGAAATGGTCCAAGGCTGATTGGGCGTCCGAATTACGCTGAGGATTCTTGGTCGAGTAAATTTCCATGTCGAACTTTACAACGTAGCCCGAGTTGCCTCCATTCGAAAGGCGCTCGAAGATCGCCTTGCCTGCGGCCCTTATCGATGCTGCATCGCGAGCCTCTGACGCGCTGGTATCCACTAATAATGCAAAGAGCATTTTGTCATCCTGGGCAGAGCGCAGCGCAGTTATCTGAACAGGCAGCTTGTCAATCTGGACGCTCAAGTCCGTTTTCGAGAGGGAAGCTGGCATTCCATCTTTGTTCGACGCTATCAGGAAGATCTGCGCTACTGGTAGCGTGGGAGTCGGCGGTGTAGCCTGCCCTTCCAACCGGCCCTGGATCGTCGTCCCGAGCAGAAATGCAACCCAAAGCCAAAAGTTCAAACGCTGACTCATTACACATCCTCTTTCCTGCGTTTGCTCACCTGTACAAGATGGCCACATCATAGCGCAACCGAAATGACCGCGCGGTGATCAGACGCCGAGGATCCACCATTGCAGAGTGAGTTAGGCCTCAAGCCCTGATCGAGCATTGCCACAAGGATCGTTCTTGAGACAGCCTTTATTCCCCATCGTGCATAATCGAAAGACGATGGTACTTTTGTGGAACCCCGACAGTTGGTCGCAGCGCTTAGCCGAACTCGAAGCCGATTCCGGTGACCTGAAAGAAGCCCCTTTACGTCGCGACGTGCGCTCACTCGGCACCTTGCTCGGCGAGGTCCTGCGCGAGCAAGCCGGCGATGACCTCTTCGCCCATGTGGAAGCGCTGCGCCAGGGCACCATCCGCCGCCGCGATGCGGAAGCAAATGGCAATCACGAAGAGGCTGCCCGTCACGCCGCTGTCTCCCTCGACCTGGTTCATTCGCTCCCCGTCGAGCGCGCCATCCTGCTCACCCGCGCCTTCGCCTTTTATTTCGAGCTGATCAACCTGGCGGAAACCAACCATCGCAAGCGCCGCCGTATTGCCCTACGCCTCAACGGCGAAGCAGCCCATCAGCGCGGTTCGCTGGCCGGAACTCTCTGCGAAATGCGCCGCGTGGGTATTACCGCGGACGAAGCCATGGACTGGCTCAAGCGCGTGCTCATTGTCCCCGTGTTTACCGCGCATCCCACTGAAGTTGCCCGCCGCTCCGTCATGTTCAAGCGCCGCCGCATTGGCGAGTTTCTTGCCGCGCTTGATCGCATCCCCGTTCCCGAGCAGGACATGGCGCGTCTCGAAGAACTGGTGATGGCGGAGATCACCAGTCTCTGGCAGACCGATGAGGTCCGCTCGCGCCGCCCCACCGTCTACGACGAAATCAAGATGGGTCTTGACTACTACGACGTCTCCATCTTCGAAACCCTGCCCAGTCTCTACCGCGAAATCTCCGAAGCGCTAAGGGCTTCGTACGGCCTGGAAATCGAACCCCTCGACCTACCCCAGGTCCTCATCTTCGGCTCCTGGATCGGCGGCGACCGCGATGGCAATCCATTCGTCACGCCGGAAGTCACTCGCGACTCCATTCAGTTGGCACGCGGCCACCTCCTGCTCTACTACGAGCGCCAACTGCAGGAGATCATCGACCTGCTCACCACCAGCGCTCAGCAGCGCCCCGTCAGCGACGAGCTGCGGAAGCGCCTTGAAGCCTATGTCGAGCAGATCCATACGCCTGAGACCCAGGTCTTCGGTGAGCAGTACGAGTTTGAGTACTACCGCCGCTTCATCATCTGCGTGAAGGCACGAGTCCATCGCACCATGGAGCACCCGGGGCCTACTACTGCGACGCTCCCCGTTACGCCCTACACGCTCTCGCAGGGACAGGAACATCTGGCCGAGGTGCTCCCGGCTTATTGCTCCGTCGAAGAACTCATCGACGATCTCGAAACCCTCCGCGCCTCGCTGGCCGCCAACGCCGGCTTGCGCATTGCCCGCACCCTTGTCGATCCGCTGATCCTGCAGGTCCGCACCTTCGGCTTGCACCTGCACACGCTCGACATCCGCCAGCATGCTCGTGTGCTGGCCACGGCTCTGCAGGAGGCCATTGCCGACACTATGGCCGAATCATTGCCCACCACAATGTCTGACCAGACGGCCAGTGTGCTTGATACGTTTCGCGTGGTGGCCGAGATTAAAAATGGCTGCTCGCCCGAAGCGATACGCCAATATGTCATCAGTGGCGCCTCCATCGTGGACGACGTGCTCGCTGTCATCCGCCTGGCGCGTCTGGGCGGCGTCAAGGTCGAGGGCTCAGGCCGCGATCCAGGACTGATGCCGGTGCCTCTCTTCGAATCCATTGAAGATCTGCGCCAGGCTCCAGCCGTCTGCCGCGAGCTTTGGAGCCGCCCCGACTATCGCAAGCTCATGGCCACTTGGGACAACTGGCAGGAGGTCATGCTGGGCTATTCAGACTCCAACAAAGACGGCGGCATGCTCACCAGTACCTGGGAAATCTTCCGCGCTCACCGCGATCTTCACGTCGTTGCGCGCGAAGCGGGCGTCAAGCTGCGTCTCTTTCATGGTCGAGGCGGCACGGTCGGCCGAGGCGGCGGCCCTACCCATCGCGCCATCTTCGCCCAGCCCATGAACTCCTTCGATGGCCAGTTGCGCATCACCGAGCAGGGCGAAGTGCTCAACTTCAAATATGCTGACGAAGTTCTCGCCGAACGCAACCTTGAACTCATGATTGCGGCCAGCCTTGACGCCCTTGCCCGCCCCAATGCGCGCGATCCCAAAGGCCACTTTACCGGCGTCCTCAAGCCCGAATGGGAAGCCGTCCTCAACGAGCTTTCGTCCGTCTCCTTCGACTACTATTGCAGCCACATTCTTCAGGACCCGGGCGTCCTCACCTACTTCGAGCAATCCACCCCGATGGCTGAGCTCGAAAACGCAAAAATCGGCTCCCGTCCCTCGCGCCGAAGCTCGTCACCCAAACTCACTGATCTGCGCGCCATCCCCTGGGTCTTCGGCTGGACGCAGTCGCGCCTCCTCGTACCGGCATGGTTTGGCGTCGGCTTTGCGCTCGAGCAATACCTCTCTGAGCCCGCCGAACCCGCGCGCCTTGCCATGCTGCAAACCATGGCCCAGGAATTTCCGCTCTTCATCGACCTGCTGCGCAACGTGGAAATGGCGCTGGGCAAGGTTGATCTTGCTACCGCGCGCCTCTACTCTTCGTTGGTTGAAGATCCCGCCCTCCGCGAACGCATCTACGACCTTTTTGAAGCTGAGTTCCATCGCACCGTGCGTGCGGTCCTCGCCATCACCCGGCAAACGGAATTGCTGCAGACCAACCAGGTGCTGGGCCGCTCCATCAAGCTCCGCAATCCGTATGTGGATCCCATGCACTTGATCCAGGTCGACCTGCTGCGCCGCAAACGCGCCGGCGAAGACACTCCCGAGGTCAATCGCGCCATCGCCGCAACCATCAGCGGGATCTCCGCAGGGCTCAGAAATACAGGGTGAGGGAGCATGAGCATGACTGTGAGCGACAGCAGTGGTAAGGGCGATCCAGAGGTCGATCTCCCGGCAAGCCTCTCAAGATTCGGGCTTGTCTGGCAGGAAAAGTACAAATGGGCCGAGGCCGACGATGCAGCTGTCCGGCGAGTTTTTCAGATCAGTTACCTAAAGGGTAAAAGCGCAGTCCTAAGCTGGGGACTGTCGTTAAGTTTCTTGCCTGTGATACAGGGATCGCGCCTTGTCTATCACAGAACAGCACGATCCGCGCGGCTTGATGTGCGTGAAGAGCCAAGGGACTTTAGGGCAAGCTTTTCCAGTCCAACTCGCTTCAATTCAATAAATTGCTTCAAAGAGTTCTTTAGCAGCTCATTCGCCAAGTATCTTACCCACGTAGCGCCGGAAGCGGTCGGTTGGTTTGAACGCATTAGGTCGCTTGAAGATGTTGAACGAGAGCTGGAAAGACAGGCGCAGAGCATGGACTGGGCCTATCGAATAAGAAGCCCGAAACCCGCGTTTGTTTTGGCATTCGTAAAAGCTGCGCGAGGCGACCTGAAAATGGCGGAGCAACTCCTGCTACGTTCCGTACCAGAAGCAATAGACCCAGACATGCTTGCATGCATCAAGCTGGCTCTCGCGAAAACGGCGTCCCAATCCGCGTCGATGAAACTTACTCAATTCTCCTGACTGGCATCAGCGGTACCGGTCTCAAGCCATTCCCAACCCGCTAGAACCGCTAATGCCAGAAGCGCCACGACCGCCGGGAGTGTTTTCAATGGCCTGCACAGGCCGCCCAATCTCCCACTGGTGCCCGAACGGGTCGGCCACCCGCCCCACGCGCCACCCATGCTCTTCGGTCACCGCCCATACCTGGATTGCTCCAGCCTTCAGCGCCCTCTCAAACATCGCATCCGGATCGGCAACCGTAAAGATGATCCGGACAGTCGATCCGCCAAGCGACTCCGGGCTGAAATTCGAATGTTCCGGCGACTCATCCCCCACCCAGAACTCCGCGCCTTCCACCGACAGGCGCGCCACTACGTTCCCATCCGGGTCCTCGATGCGATAGACTTCCACCGCTCCGAACGCCGCCTTGTAGAACTCGACCGCTTGAGCGCTCTTCCGCACATTCAGCCACGGAACAATCGAGTTTCGCATCGTAACTCCAGCCGAATCGCCGTCCATCCATTCCCCTTCGAATCCAGACCTCTACCGCATCGAAAAGTGCACTGCCACATGCAGCGCCATCATAAGCCCGGTAGCCAGAATTCCCGCGGCCACCGGCCCTCTCTTTCGCCACAGCGCAATGGTGGCGCCCACAAAAATTGCCTCGGGGACAATCATCACCGCCAGCCAATACGCCCACGGCGAATGTTCCAGTCCTGGAAACACAAGGCTAATGATGCGAAGCATTGCAAATGTGCACCCAACCAGGGCCAATGCGGATAACATCCCTAATCCAACTCCAAGCGCCTTCTTTCCTGTGTTGTTCATCCCGACCTCCTCCTTTTTCGTTCCTTTTAACCACTCCCGCCACGCGATTACCGCATGGCGCAATATCACGGTCGTGCTGCCCAGCGCCCACAAAAGCGCCGCCCAGTCGCCCTCGACAAAATCCAACTCCCGCAACATGGCCGCGGCCCACTCGCGGCTAGCCTCGGGCGCCACACGAATCGCGGCTTTCAGTATTCCCGCAGCCAGCCTGCGCGGCGTCCCCATCAGCCCCCCACCATGCCCAGCGCCACCTGTTCCAGGCCCGCCCCCGCACGCACTTGAGCATTTGCTCTCGCAAATCGCAGCCCGTCCGGCGTAAACCTGTACATGTGCCGCGGAGGCTTGCCCGGCTCACCCGCTTCCCACTCGGTTTCGAGCAGTTTCCGCTCCGCCATCCGCATCAGGATTGGGTACAGTGTTCCCGACTTAAGGCTCGTCACCCGGCTCAAGTCGTAACCGTACTTCCATTCCTCGGCCTGCACCAGGAATGCGTCCAGCACCAGCAATGTTTGCGGAGACAAGCGCAGCTTCATTTGCAGAACTCTACATATGTAGAGTTAGATTGTCAACGCCTATTTCGGGCAACTTACGGCAGCAACCAGGGTCAATACCTGCACACCGGCAAGCAAATCAGTCCGGAGAGGTCAAATCATGACGGAAGCACTCACGAACGCGTTGGCGTTGTTACGCTTTGGGGTCGGCCAGGGTGGGGGCGCCTTCGTCTGGTTCATCGGAATAGCGGTTGCGGTGGTGGCGATTGTGGCGCTCATACGGCCCCGAACAGATTCCGCAAGGCAATAGAAAGCCGAACCGTGCGAATTATTTTCTTCGCGCTCGCCAGAACGAACTTACGCCCAGGTACAGAAAAACCACTGTAAATGCGGCGGAAACCAGGAAGGTCCTGTGGTCGGGACCATGAGCAAAACTGCTCCTGGTGCGCCAGACCGTGGGGGCAAAAACAACGACCGGAAGCAGAAAGAAGACGCCAGTGACTTCCAGCCAAAGAATCCCGCCCACGCGGCCGAACGGCCTCAGGAATCCACCGATTCCTCGGGCTACGTTCCGCGTCGCCTTCCCGGCGGCTCTGCTTCGTGCGGCTGCATTCACACTGCTGGGGCCCGGTTCGGGGGACTTTGCGCTCGCGGCCGCGTCTGCACTGGCAGCCACTTGCTGGCCTGCAATGCGCCCGGCTACCCGCAATCCAATCCCTAATGTGCGCCCAACGGAGTGAGGTTTCATTCCATTTATGATGGTAGCAGCGACCGTCGCTGACAGCTTCTCACCGTTTTCTGCTTTTCTCAGTTGCTCGTAATCGGCGACGGAAGTAAGGTAGAGGAATCTTACGACGCAACCCGCGCCTTTTCCTTGCGCAGGCCGCCGCACCCGGAGGGTTAAGGTGACATCACGTCTGCGCGAACTCATTCAGCAATTGGGCGAGGCCATCCACGAGTCGGTCATTGAGAGCGAGCAGATCGCTGGGGTGGTTCAAGATATCCGCAAGCACGGTTTTGACGTGCTCCTCATGCTCGAAGCCACGATCGGCCTCAATGAAGTCACCTCCAAGGATTCAGATGACTCCGAAGCCGACTCGAAGGAGGGCGGCACCTCGTTCACGCAGAACGATCTCCACTTCCTCCGCCGCCTCCGCATCTCCGTCGAAGGCGAGGACAAGGACAGTGTGAACACGGACACGGAGTAGTCCAACAGTAAAACGACGCCGTCTCCGCAGTTCCTAGCTCTTCAGCGCCACGCGGATATGCAGTTCCTTCAACTGCTGTTCCGTCACCGCAGTCGGTGCATCCGCCATCAGGTCGATCGCCTTCGCCGTCTTCGGGAACGCAATCACCTCGCGCAGACTGGGCGCTCCAGTCAGGAGCATCACAATACGGTCCAACCCCAGCGCAATCCCACCATGCGGCGGTGTGCCATACTCCAGCGCATCCAGGAAGAACCCAAACCGCGCCCTCGCCTCTTCCTCGCTGATGCCCAGCGACTGGAAAATCTGCTGCTGCACGTCCTTGCGATGGATACGGATCGAACCCGAACCAAGCTCCAGCCCGTTCATCGCCAGGTCGTAGCAATTGGCGCGCACACTCGCCGGATCGGTAAGCAGATTAGCCATATCGGCTTCATGCGGCGAAGTAAACGGATGATGCGCCGGCACCCACTTCCCTGACGCCACCTCGTATTCGAACATCGGAAAGTCGACAATCCAGATCGGGTTGAAGGCAGCAGCTCCGTCAATCTGCACTCCGCCCCGCGAGTCGGCCTCCGCCACAGCCTTTTCCGTCACAGCGAAGGCCGCATGCCGGTCCGCATACTTCTTCGCCAGCTCCGACCGGAAGTTTCCCGCCGCCGAATAGACATTGATCTCTCTCTCGCTCAGCCGTCCCTCAAATTTGGTGTCGCTCGCCTTCACCGGATGTGCCGGATCACCGGCCACGATAATCACGAAGTCCTCATCCGCAGCGCCCGCCAGTTCGCGCACCTTCACGGCGGATTCAGGGAAGCCCTTCGCCAGCCGCTTGAAGTCGTCAATGAACTTGGCGCCCTTCTTCAGGTCGAACATGGGATGGTTGTCTTCGCGTTCCTTGCGGCTTAACTCGCCAACCTTCGGAATGCGCAACGCCACCACCGGCAGCGCCGGATCAATCTGTAGCGTTGCCAATGCTTCATCCGTGAACGCTGGCCGCACATCCGTCAACCCAGGCAGCCGCATATCCGGCTTGTCACTCCCAAACTTCCGCATGGAGTCGTCATAGGTGATGCGCGGAAACGGCTTCGGCAGCGTAACGCCCGCAGCCGCAAAGCCCGCCGAAAGAAAATCCTCTACCACCGCGAACACGGTCTCCTGGTGCGGAAAACTCATCTCCAGGTCCACCTGCGTGAACTCAAGCTGCCGATCAGCGCGCAAATCCTCGTCGCGGAAGCAACGGGCAATCTGAAAATACCTGTCGAACCCGGAGATCATCAGGATCTGTTTGAAGATCTGCGGCGACTGCGGCAAAGCATAGAACTCGCCCGGGTGTACGCGGCTTGGCACCAGAAAATCCCGCGCTCCCTCCGGCGTGCTCTTGGTAAGAATCGGCGTCTCAATCTCCAGAAATCCCTGCTTGCTCAGGCTCTCGCGAATGGCAAGCGTAATGTCATGCCGCAGCCTGAAGTTGCGCTGCATCTCCGGCCGCCGCAAATCCACGTAGCGATACTTGAGCCGAGTCTCCTCGTTCTGAATCGCATCTTCCGACGGCGAAAACGGCGCAAGCCGCGTGTCGTTCAACACCAGCAGTTGCGTCGCCTCAATCTCAATCTCGCCGGTCGGCATCTTGGGATTGATGGCGTCTGCATCACGCAGGCTCACCTTGCCCACGGCGGCCACCACGTACTCCGGCCGCACCTGTTCGCCCTTCAGGTGCCCGTCGGGAGTCAGTTCCTTATCCAGCACAATCTGGCAAATGCCGGTGCGGTCCCTGAGATCGAGAAAGATCAGGTTGCCGTGATCGCGGCGCCTGTTCACCCAGCCCATCACAACCACTTGTTGTCCGGCGTTTGCTGCGCGCAACTCACCGCAGAGATGCGTTCGTTCGAGGCTTCCTAGAAAATCAAGCACAACATGTCCTTTATTCGTCTGCGGGTGAGGGATTCCGTTCATTGGCTGAGATAAGCCGCCAGCTCCACGCGATCAACCTTGGTCTGCATTCCCGTAGCGAAAGTCTTCACCGTCAGAATACCGGATTGAAGCTCGTCTTCGCCCAGGATCACAATGCGACGCGCCGTCTTGTCCGCACTTTCGAATGACTTCTTCAACCGAAAACTGCCCTCGCCCAGCTCAATGCGCAGCCCTTGGCGTCGCAAATCGCGCGCGAGAGCCAGCGCGGCAGCATTCATTCCTTCGCCCACCGGAGCGATGTAGGCGTGCGCCTTCTCCGGCGCTGCAGCTTCCAAGGCCAGCAGCGTCAGCACCAGCCTGTCCTCACCCATGGCAAACCCGATTCCCGGCGCCTTCGGCCCGCCAATCGCCTCACTCAGTCCGTCATAGCGACCGCCGCCCAGCAGCGCATTCTGTGCACCCAGTCCACCATACGTAAACTCAAACGTTGTCCGCGTGTAGTAATCCAGTCCCCGTACCAGCCTGTGGTTCCGCGTGTAGGGAACGCCCGCCGCATCCAGCGCCGCCGTCACCGCCGCAAAGTGCGCCTTCGAGGCCTCATCCAGCGAATCCGCAATCACTGGCAGCGTGTCAATGATCGGCTGATCGGCCGCAACCTTGCAGTCCAGCACGCGCAGGGGATTGGTCACCGCACGTCGCTGGCAATCAACACACATCTGGCCCACCACTGGAACCAACGCAGCGCGCAGCGTCTCGTTATACCGCGCCCGGTCCGCAGATGACCCCACCGAATTCAGCTCGAGCGTCCAGCTGGTAATGCCAAGCTCATCCAGCAGCGACGCCAGCATCTCCAGCACTTCGGCATCACGCAGCGGGCTCTCGCTCCCTGCAGAAGGCGGACCAATCACTTCCGCGCCAATCTGCGAAAACTGCCGGTACCGCCCCTTCTGCGGTCGCTCCCGCCTGAACTGCGGCCCAACGTAGTAGAGCTTCTGCAGCTGGCCACTTTCGCCCAACTGGTGTTCGATATATGCCCGTACCACTCCAGCCGTATTCTCCGGCCGCAGCGTTAGCATCTGCGTCTTCTCGCTCTGCGCCCGCGCCTTGTCCTCCCAGGTGTACATCTCCTTGGACACGATGTCAGTTTCCTCGCCCACGCCGCGCGCAAATAGCGCCGTGTCTTCAAAGATGGGGGTGCGTATCTCGCCGAAGTTGTAGCGGGTAAACACCTGCCGCGCCGTCTTCTCAATGTGGTTCCAAAGCGCCGTTTCCGGCGGCAACAAATCGCGCGTCCCGCGAACGGCTTTCAATGTGCTCATAGCCTTAACAGTGTATCGAAGATGTCTCTTCCATCTGGAACAGCCGAGGCGCTGATTCCCAACCTCAAACGAATCTGCGGTAGACTTTGGGCACACACGGAGCCGACCGAAGTGGTGTTTTGCGGCCAATGCGGATCCTCATCGCGCGACATGGAGGGCTTTTGTCGCGGATGTGGTGCCCCGATGGCTTCCGCGGAACCCGAAACCCCGGTGCGTATCGCCGATAAAACTCTGCCTCAGCCCCCCACTCCCAAGTCGGCGGCCGTCCTCTCCTCTGGTTTTGCTTCGGACCGCCTATTGCCAAAGAACGTCTGGGTTGCCGCTTTGCTCACGTTGGTCTTGGGACCGCCGGGCATGATCTACAGCACTCCCCTTGGAGCCTTGGTCATGTCCATTGTGTCCATCCCGGCCTGGTTCTACGGCGGCCCTCTTCTGGTAACGGCTGTCTGGTGCGTGTCCATCTTCTGGGCTGTCATGGCGGCACGGCCTTAGGGCGCGCCGCACCGGTTGTTGCCTTCTACATCAGGTCTATAGCCAATCTGCATCCTCGAGCAGGGCTCCGCATCCAAACCACCATGGAATATCGACTTCTGGGGGCGTCAGGCCTCAAGGTTTCCGCGCTGAGTTTTGGCACCGGCACGTTTGGCGGTACCAACGAGTTTTTCAAAGCCTGGGGAAGCTCCGACGTCGCCGAGGCCACACGCCTGGTGGACATCTGCTTTGAAGCTGGCGTCAACCTTTTCGACACCGCCGACGGCTACTCCGATGGCCGTTCCGAAGAGATTCTCGGCAAGGCCCTAGGCGGCAAGCGCGATCAGGCGCTCATCTCCACCAAGGCTTATTTCCCCACCGGCAGTGGACCAAACGACAGCGGCACCTCGCGCTACCATCTGCGCCGCGCCCTCGAGGCGAGCCTGCGCCGCCTGGGCACCGACTACGTCGACATCTACCACCTGCACGGCTTCGACGCCCTCACGCCCATTGAAGAAGCTCAGGACACGCTGAACACGTTCGTCCGCGAGGGCAAGGTGCGCTACATTGCGGCCTCCAATTTTTCCGGCTGGCACCTCATGAAATCTCTCGCCGTCGCCGACCGCTATGGCTGGACGCGCTTTGTCGGCCACCAGGTCTACTACTCGCTCATCGGTCGCGATTATGAATGGGAATTGATGCCGCTCGGTATCGACCAGAAGGTCGGCGCGCTGGTTTGGAGCCCGCTGGGCTGGGGCCGTCTCACCGGGAAGATTCGCCGCGGCCAACCGCTCCCCGAGCAGAGCCGCCTGCACAAGACTGCCGAGATGGGGCCGCAGATGGACGACGAATACCTCTACAAGGTCGTGGACGCCCTCGACAAGGTGGCTGCCGAAACCGGCAAGTCCGTTCCGCAGGTAGCGCTCAACTGGGTTCTGCAGCGGCCTACCGTCGCCTCGGTCATCATCGGCGCCCGGAATGAGGAGCAGCTGCGCCAAAACCTCGACGCACGGGGCTGGAACCTCACAGCAGAGCAGATTTCCGAGCTGGACAAGGCCAGCGAAGTCCAGCCCGTCTATCCCTACTGGCACCAGAGGAATTTCGCGGAGCGGAACCCGCCACCGGTCTAGATTGCGGTGGAATCCCGCCGTCCCAACCCGCTCACCAGCGCTTACTGGCCGTACCGCCGCCGCTTGTGCGCTATATAGCGCCCCACCATCCAACCCACGGCGCTCCCCACCAGCACGTCAGAAGGAAAATGCTGCTTCCCCAGCACGCGCGTGAGGCTGACTCCAGTGGCAAGCCCATAGGCGGTAATTTTTGTAAGCGGCCCACCATACTCCTCGGCAATCACAGTCGCGGAAGACCAGGCAATGATGCTGTGTGTCGAGGGAAATGAAGAATCAAGCCCCACGCCGCTCTGAAAGAACTTTCCTTTTGCTCCATCGAGAGTCGGCCGCTCTCTCATGGTGACAGCCTTCATCACCTCGTCTATCACCAGGCTGTCGACCATCGCTTCCCCAGCCAACGTCCCGGTTTCTGTTGCATGCTCGTCATGGTGCAGAAAGCCCAGGCCGTAAATCGCAACTGGAGCAACCACGAAGCCGCCGAGCAACCCATTCGAAGCCGTCGTCGCTTCGTTATTGAGCGACGCATTCTGGAGTTTGCTCGAGTTCATCACCTGGTGGTCCGTCGTAACCAGGACCGTGGTGCCCAGCACCAGCGGCACCAGGATCGGGAGGTCGCTATCGCGCACACGTGCTGGGCTGCTCCAGATTGCCGCCTGGTCTTTCAGGATGTGCAGAGGCGTGTTGCGCAGAGTTACAGGGGGGGCTTCCGCGGTCTCGCCCGCAACCGAGGATTGAGGCTGCGGAGCGTCCGGCAGTGCGCTGAGACTTATTCCGCCTGATGTCCCCGGATCGGGCCCTGCCGCATTTTGTCCCTGAACGATTGCGCACGTTGCAAGCATCAACGCACACACGATCCCACTACTCAACCGCATCGTTTTACTTGCTGGTAGTTGCTTCAAACGCGACACCCGATAAACCGGTAGATGCGTCTTCTCTGTGAAGTGCAACTTCGAAATTGGCTTAATCCCTTTAGTCATCAATGTCTTTCCAGTCTAACGTCCGGCTTCCTTCAAATAGATCTCAACATAATCAAGATAGTTCTGCGCATATTCCCGAATCAGTGCGCGGTCCTTGTCCCCCAGTTCACGCCGAAGCTTCGCCGGCACACCAGCCCACAGTGTCCGCGGTGGAACAATGGTGTGTTCCGGTACAACGGCCCCTGCGGCAATAATCGAGCCCGTGCCGATGCGGCTGTTGTTCAGGATCGTTACGCCCATGCCGATCAGGCATTCGTCCTCCACCACACACCCGTGCACCGTCGCATTGTGGCCAATGGTCACCCAGTCTCCCACAATCACCGGATAGAGGTTGCGCTGCCCGTGAAGCACCGCGCAGTCCTGCACGTTGGAGTCTGCGCCCACGCGAATCGAGTTCACATCTCCACGCAACACCGCGTTCATCCACACAGACGAGTGTTCGCCCAGTGCGACGTCTCCGGTTACCTGCGCGGAAATATCAACGTAGCAACTGGCCGGAATCTGGGGCAGACGCCCCTGGTAACTGCGAATCATCCTTCACGACCCTCTCATCTGATCTGTTTGACCCTCCCCGAGTCTAAAAGAGAACCCACCATCGCTGTCGAATCCTGCACAATTCGCAAAAACGGCGCTCTTCCAGTATCCTAAAGGGAGCCCTTTGGCATGTTTGGAGGTGGGATTTTTTGGCAGAGGTTCGCGTACAAGAAGGCGAGCCGCTCGAAAATGCACTGCGCCGGTTTAAGCGCAAGGTTCAGCAGGAGGACATCATCAAGGAAGTCAAGCGTCACTCCTACTACTTGAAGCCCGGTGAAAAGAAGCGCGTTAAAGCGGCTCTCGCGCGTAAGCGCAATCGTAAGAAGGCTCGTAAGGAAGCAGACTAAGCTTCAAAAAACCAAATCGCGACAAGCGCCGCCCCGGCTGGCTCCCCGAATCTCGGGAGTATCCGGAACCAGAAGTCAAGGTCAGGCGGCCTGTCGCGATTTCTCCTTTTCAGGATCTGCCTTCGTGGCTCCCGCCACGGCCAGCCGACCTACTTCATCACCAGGCTCAACAAAAAGTCTCCTTTAAATCCTGCGGGAAATCCTGCAGTCCGCAGCAGCGTAGCCAGTTGAGCCCAATGCCGCTGGCTGTGGAGCATGGCGTGGACAAAGGCCTTTCTCCGGGAAAATGTCCGTAACTCGGGGGTCAGGAAGGCCAGGTCCAGGGTCAGTGATTCCTCCCAGTTCCAACTCGCGTCGTCCATCAGTCCGCTGAAGATCTCGTCGGCCTTCAAATGCAGATCGAATAGCGCATCCAGAGGTCCCGTGGGGAACCCTTTACGGTCCGCGACCGGCAACCCTGCGGTTCGCTGGGCCCAGATCAGTTCCACACCCCAGACATGCCGTAATAGCTCCTGCACATTGGCCGTTCCGCCAATCCCGCATGGCAGCTCCAGCAAATCCGGATTAGCCTCAAGATGCGCCTTCCAGAATTTCGCTGCTTCCTCGTCCCAGCCGAGGAGCTCATCGAATGTGATCGCAGATGTCATGGCTTTTTCCTCAAGGCGCGGTGCCCAATATCCCGCCGGTAGTACATCCCTTCAAAGTGAATCTCCGCAATGGCTTGGTAAGCGTGTTCCAATGCCTCTTCCAGTGATGCAGCAACGGCAGTCACGCCCAGAACCCGCCCTCCTGCTGTCCGCAACTGCGTCCCCACTTGTGACGACCCGGAGTGAAACACCTGCACACCCGGAACCTCCGCCGCAGCGCTCAAACCGGAGATGGGAAACCCCGTCTCATAGCTTCCCGGATAACCCGCCGAACTGGCCACCACGCACGCCGCGGCGCCTGGCATCCACTCCAGTGCGGTCTCCGCCAGCCGCCCGTCGATGCAGGCCTCCAGCGCCTCAACCAGGTCGCTTTCGAGCCGCACAAGTATGGCTTGCGTCTCAGGATCGCCGAACCGCGCATTGAACTCCAGCACCTGCGGCCCCCGCGGGGTCATCATCAGCCCGATGTAAAGCACACCCTTGAACGGCGCTCCCTCTTCCGCCATCCCCTTGATCGTGGGCTCGGCAATGTGGCGCAGAATCCACTCCTTCATCCCCTCGTCCACAAGCTCATCGGTGGAGTAGACTCCCATCCCGCCGGTGTTGGGCCCGGTATCTCCCTCGCCAATCCGCTTGTGATCCTGGGCCGGTGCCAGCGCCGCCACGTCCTTGCCGTCGCTCAGGCACAGGAAACTGAGTTCGTCTCCAGTGAGGAACTCCTCGATCACCACTTGCACTTCGGCCTCGCCCAGTAGCTTCCCGCTGAACAGGTCGTGAGCCGCTTCGAGCGCAATGGCCTGTGAAGGGCAAATGATCACGCCCTTGCCCGCGGCCAGCCCATCCGCCTTCACCACAATCGGCGCCTGGAACCCTTCGATCACCTTCTCAAGTTCCGCTGCCGTCGTACATACGGCATACTGCGCGGTAGGAATGTTATGCCGCTGCAGAAACCTCTTCGCGAACGCCTTGCTGCTTTCGAGCCGGGCTGCTGCCTGGGTAGGGCCAAACACCCGCAGTCCATGCTCCTCGAGAGCGTCCACAATTCCCAGCGAAAGCGGCACCTCCGGCCCCACAATTGTCAGTTCTGGCTTCTCGGCAAGAGCAAGCCGTACCATCGAATCCACGCTCCTCAGATCCACCGGAACGCAGCGCGCAACCTGCCCAATCCCGCCGTTTCCCGGAGCACAAACCACTTCTGTAACCCGTTCGCTTCGTTTTACCGCCCAGGCCAGCGCATGCTCCCGGCCTCCGGAACCCAAAATCAGCACCTTCATCTTGCTTCCCTGCACTTCCTCGAATCCGCAAATCCTGAAAGGTTATCTGAGCAAACCGGGGTAGGGAAGTCAAACCATCCGCGCAAATCTTCATAGTCGCCGCTCCCCTATACTGATCCGTGGTGTCCGGCAAACCGGTACGCACCCCGGAAGGAGGGCCGAGCGATGGTCCAAACCCGCATCAAGCCCTTCCGGGAGCAAGTGGCTGAACAGGCCCGCCGCGCCGAGCAAACCCGCGTCTTCCGCCGCAATCAAGTAATCGGCCTGCTGATCCTGGCCGGAGCCATTGTCCTCTACAGGCTCTTCCACACCAACCCCGCATGGCTCTTCCCGCCCGGCTGGTGGCGCCCGTGAGTTCCGACCAGACAACGGAAGGCCCTTTGGCCGATAGCAAACTCCCACTGGCGGTGCTGCTCCTCGGCCCCACCGGCAGCGGCAAGACCGCTCTTTCCCTCGCCCTCGGCGACCGTTTCCCGGGCGAAATCGTAAGTTGCGACTCGGTCGCCGTCTATCGAGGCATGGACCTGGGCACAGCCAAGCCAACCCCGGAAGAACGCGCCCGTCTGCCCCATCACTTGATCGACGTGGCCGACCCCGACCAGCCGTTCACCGCCGGCGAGTACAGCCGCCAGGCCCGCGCCGCCCTTCATGCTATCGCGGCTCGCGGCCGCCTCCCCATCGTCACCGGCGGGACGGGCCTCTACCTCCGCGCCCTAACCGAAGGCCTCTTCTCAGGCCCCGCGCGCCAAGCCGAGCTCCGCGCCCGCCTCGACCGCAGCCGCAAACGCCACGGCGACGCCTGGCTCCATCGCATTCTCCTTCGCCTCGACCCCATCTCCGCCGCGCGCATCCACGCCAACGACGTTCCGAAGCTGATCCGCGCCATCGAGGTCTGCCTGACTTCCCGAAAGCCCCTTTCCGAGGTCCTCGATAACGAGAAGGAAGCGCGCGACCCCCTCACCGGCTTTCGCCTCCTGCGCATCGGCCTCAACCCACCCCGCAAGGCTCTTTACGACCGCCTCAACCAGCGTGCTTCCGCCATGTTCACCGCCGGCCTCGTCGATGAGACCCGCGAACTACTTGCCCGCTACGGCCCCGTCAAGGCCCTCGACTCGCTCGGCTACCGTCAGGCCGCCGCCGTCCTCGCGGGATCACTGACCCTCGACTCAGCCATCGAGGCAGCCCAGCAGGGCCATCGCAACTACGCCAAGCGTCAGCTCACCTGGTTCCGCCGCGAGCCCTCGGTCCACTGGCTAGAGAGCTTTGGCGACCAGGCCGAAACCCTGCGCGCCGCAGCCGCGTTAGTCGAAGCTGAAGGTTAGCCACCACTCAACGCCACCCCCAAGCCGCCTGCTTCGAGCCCAAACCCGCCGGACGCGCATCCTTTAAACTGGACGTGGCATAGCGGCGCACGCGGCACCTTGCCCGCGCCCATGAACGGAGCTTTCCTTGGCAGACACAGTGTTCGATGTGGCAATTCTTGGCGGCGGCCCCGCAGGTTACACCGCAGCCTTTCGCGCAGCACAGTACGGGTTGAAGGTCGCCCTCATTGAGAAGACCGACAAGCTCGGCGGCACCTGCCTGCATGTGGGCTGCGTTCCCACCAAGGCGCTCCTGTTCAACGCTGAAATCTGGGACCACCTCAAACACGCAACGGAGTTCGGCATCGATCTCGGCGAGGCCGTTACACCCAAACTGAACTGGTCTGCCGTGCAGCAGCGCAAGAACGGCATCGTCACCAAGCACACCAAGGGCCTCGACTTCCTGGTCAAGAAAAACAAGGTCACGCGCATTGAAGGTTTCGCAAGCCTCACCGGTCCGGCACAAGCCGGTGTACATACCGTGGACGTAGCCGCATCCGACGGCACAGTCACCCAGGTGCAGGCCAAAAATGTCTTCCTCGCCACCGGCTCTGAGGCCAAAATGCTCCCCAACCTCACCGCCGACGACCGCATTCTCACCAACATCGAAATCCTCGCGCTCCCCGAGCCGCCCAAATCGCTCATCGTGATTGGCGCTGGCGCTGTAGGCGTTGAGTTCAGTTCCATCTTCCGCAGCTTCGGAGCTGACGTTTCCATTCTCGAGTTCCTTCCCCGCATCGTCCCCGTCGAGGATGAGGAGGTTTCAAAAGAATTAACGCGGCTCTTCAAGAAGCGCGGCATCGACGTCAACACAGGCGCCAAAGTCGAGACCGTCGAGAAGACCGAAACTGGCGTGAAAGTCTCCTACACCGACGCCAACGGCAAGCCGCAGGTCAAGGAAGCCGAGAAGGTCCTCGTCGCAGTCGGCCGCTACGGCCGTACCAGCGGCATCGGCCTCGAAAAGACCAAAGTCGAGCTGGAGCGCGGCCTGATCAAGGTCAATGACGCGCAGGAAACCGCGGAGCCCGGCGTTTTTGCCATCGGCGACATCGTCTTCGGTCTGCCTCAACTCGCTCACGTCGGCATGATGAGCGGCATGGTCGCCGCGGCCAAAATCGCTGGCAAAAAGTATCGCCCCGTCCGCCACGATCGCATCCCCGGCTGCACCTATTGCGAGCCGCAGATTGGCAGCGTCGGCCTCACCGAGGCCCAGGCGAAAGAAAAAGGCTACGAGGTTAAAGTGGGCAAGTTCCCCATGGCCGGCAACTCGAAAGCCACAATACTTGGCAGTCACGACGGTTTTGTGAAGGTCGTCTCCGACGCCAAATACGGCGAGATTCTAGGCGTTCACATTCTCGGCGTGCAAGCCACCGAACTGATCGCAGAAGCCGTAGTTGCGCTTGAACTCGAAGGCACGGTAGAGGAGATGATGTTCACCATCCACGCCCACCCCACCCTGTCCGAGTCTCTTCTCGATGGCTACGGCGCCGTGGAAGGAATGGCGATCAACGCGTAAAGCTGCGGAGGTCGAAAACTAACTCACAGATTCCGGATAGATTATCTCTGGTCTATGTGCTTTGCCTTCCTCTCGTGTATCCTGCTGTTTCTCCCCGCGAAGAGAACTTTCAAGGCTGGAGCGACAGTGATTGACCACGTCATCGCTACCACTTTTCACCGATTCATGGGCAACGGCCGAACCTCCCCAGCCATCTTTTCGTGTGCAGGCGGAGGCTCGGAAAGTGCAAGGGAGTATGTCGTCAAGCTGAGAGGCGGGTTAGATCTCGGTGCGCGGGGATTGGCATTTGAACTCTACGCATCGATGCTGGGTGCCCACCTTGGAATATCTTGCCCGCGTCCTGCGATCGTCTTGGTGGAGGAAGATTTGGCTACCCTTATCCTGGGCCAGCTCGACGGAGAAAAGCAAAAGGCACGAGTTATCCAGGGAAGTATAGGATTGAACTTTGGAAGTCAGTTTCTCGTCAATCTCACGGCTTGGCCGATAGATAAGTCTGTTACGGGGTCGCTTCAGCAATCGGCTATGAGAATTTACGCATTCGATGCCCTAATCCAGAATCCGGATCGGGGGTTCGCCAATCCGAATCTCGGAAGTCGAGGCGACGACATAATCATTTATGACCATGAGGCGGCGTTTTCGTTTCTCTTTAACGTCCTGCCCAATCCTACCCCGTGGAGACTTGGACCAGAACGGTACGTCGACGGGCATGTTTTTGCGAGAGCGCTCAAACAGGTGGCGTTTCCACCAGATTTGCTTCAGCGACTCGGCGAACTAAAGGCAGAAGTGACGAGCTATTTCACGGGACAGATTCCGACGGAGTGGAGGTCGGATGATTTGAACAGAATTGAATCACATCTCGCGCTCATGAGTGAGCACGCTGCTGAATTCGCCGAGGAAGTGACAAGGAGGTTAGCTTGAAGGACAAATTCTATTTCAGCCTGCTTCGTTACGTTTATGACCCTCTGACTCAAGAATTTGTCAATATCGGGGTCGTGCTGTACTCGCCTTCACGGTGTTTTCTACGCGCAAAATTCAATACCCGTTACGGCAGAATCTCAAGAATGTTTGGCCGGATAGATGGTGCCTCGTTTCGGGCTACAACCAGTTATATCGAGGGCAGGGTCTCGGACGTTAGCGCAAGGATGGAGCGCGGCCTTCTTTTTCAAGACCCCAAGGAGGGCCTTCAATCAATTCTCAACGAAGTCATGCCTCAGGACGACAGCGCAATTCGATTTGTCACTGGAGGCGTTGGAATCACGGAAAGTCCCGCGCAAACGCTTGAGGAGCTTTTTGGACGCTATGTAACCAGGTACGAGAATCCGTCCGAGATTGCACGCCGTGACGAGAACGACGTGTGGCGGGTTTTTCAGGAGCCATTGAGAACGAAGGAAGTCTTTCCCCACTTCGAGCCCAAGGTGATAACAGCACCAAACTACGAATACGAATTTGAACGGTCTTGGAAGAATGGGATCTGGCATCTCTTCGAGCCCGTCTCATTTGACCTAGCCGACGCAGGATCGATAAGAGAGAAGGCGAGCCGATGGGTCGGGAGGGCCACGAGCTTGTCCGACAGTTTGGAGCCTTTCAAGTTGATTCTGCTGCTTGGGGAACCTACCGACCCAAAGCTGGGAGACGCTTTCTTAAAGGCTAGGAACCTGTTGGCCGCCAAGATGCCAGGAGAGAGTCAGCTTGTTCGGGAGCAGGACGCTGAGCAGTTTGCGGAAGAAATTGAGCAGGAATTCCAGAGTCACGTACTCGAAACGGAAGAATAGCCGCTTGCTGCTTGAGCCTGGTCCAGGTACCCGGTAACAATATCTGGACCAGCCCATTAAGAAGCCATCATTCACTTTTGATCGGCCTTGCTAAAGCTCAGTTGATTGACTCGCAACCAGTGCCTTTGCCTTCGCAACAAACTCGCTTAGTGGCACAGACCCCTGATCACCCTTGCCACGCGTCCGCACGCTCACCGCACTCGCCGCCTCTTCCTTGTCGCCAAACACCAGGATGTACGGCGTCTTCTGATTCGCAAAGTCGCGAATCTTGCCATTCATTTTCTCGTTGCGATCATCCACTTCCACGCGCAGCCCCGCGGCCTTCAACTCCGCTTCAATCTTTTTCGCATAGTCATGGTGCCGTTCGCTGATGGGCACCAGCCCAACCTGCACCGGAGCCAGCCAAAGCGGAAAAGCACCGCCGTAGTGCTCAATCAGCACACCGAAAAAGCGTTCCACCGACCCGAACAACGCCCGATGCACCATCACCGGCTGGTGCCGCTCTCCGTCTTCGCCCACGTATTCAAGTTCAAACCGCGCCGGCAGTGTGAAGTCGAACTGGACGGTAGACAGTTGCCACAGGCGCCCAAGCACGTCGACGATCTTCACGTCGATCTTGGGTCCGTAAAATGCAGCTTCGCCGGGGATGGTCTTATACGCGATGCCCTTGCGATCGAGCGCATGCTCAAGCCCACGCACCGCAAGCGCCCAGTTCTCATCTGAGCCGGTATAGCTGGCGCGGTCATTCGGATCCCAAGTGGAAAGCTCCACCTTGAACTCTGAGAACCCAAATGTCTTCAGCACGTTTTCGGCGAAGTCGATACAGGCAACCACTTCGTCTTCAATCTGGCTGGGTGTGCAGAAGATGTGGGCGTCGTCCTGCGTAAAGCCACGGACACGCAGTAAGCCATGCATGGTCCCCGATCGCTCGTAACGGTAGACATTCCCTAACTCGGCATAGCGTTGAGGCAGGTCGCGATAGCTTTTCGGCGAGTTCTTGTAGATCAGAATATGGCCCGGGCAGTTCATCGGTTTCAGCCGGTATTCGGCGTCATCCAGCTCCATGGGCGTGTACATGTTTGCCGCGTAGTGCCCCTCGTGACCGCTCACCTTCCACAGTTCGCGGCGCATCACATGCGGCGTAAAGACCATCTGGTAGCCGCGCCGCAAACACTCATCGCGCATCCAGTCTTCCATCACCTTGCGGACGATCCCGCCTTTGGGATGCCAGAAGACAAGTCCGGGGCCGGCCAGTTCCTGAATGCTGAAGAGGTCGAGCTGCTTGCCCAGCAGCCGATGATCGCGTTTTGCCGCTTCTTCCAGCCGCGCAAAGTGTGCATCCAGTTCCTTCTGGCTGAAGAACGCCGTCCCGTAAATGCGCTGCAATTGCGGATTCTTTTCATCGCCCAGCCAATACGCCCCGGCCAGAGACAGTACCTTGAACGCCTTCACGCGTCCAGTCGACGGCACATGCGGCCCGCGGCAAAAATCCACGAATTTCCCATTCCGGTAAAAACTCACTTCGGAACCCGGCTCCGTGAATTTGCTCACAAAGTGCGTCTTCATGAAATCGCCGTCGCGTTCGAACTCTGCCAGCGCCTGCTCGCGCGGTTCGTACTCGCGCACAAACTTATCGTCCCGCGCTACTACCTCGGCCATCTTTTTCTCAATCACGGCCAGGTCTTCCGGCGTGAAAGGCTTTTCCCGGTAAAAGTCATAGAAGAATCCCGCATCCGTTGCGGGACCGTGGCCCAGCTTGGTCTCCGGAAACAGCTCGAGAACCGCAGTCGCCAGCACGTGTGCCGCTGAGTGCCGCACCACCTTCAGCGCTTCCGGATCGTTCTCCTTCACCAGCTCCAGCCGGGTGTCCGCGGTCAGTGGCGTCGCCAGGTCCACGAGGCGCGGCGCAGCAGCATCCTCGGCGGCATACATCGCCGCTTCTGCCGACTGCCCGTTGCCTGAGGCGCCTGCTTTTACCGTACCTGCCACCGGCGCTAACCGCGCCACTACAGAAGCGGCAGCCAGCCGTGGAGAGATGTCGTTTGCAATGTCGAAGGGTGTTGTTCCCACGGGAACTTCCCGAATCGCCCCATCCGGAAGATGTACCGCAATCATTTGCGTGCTTGTCATAGGAAAACGTCCTGTCGTTTCTTCGCCGGATGAAAACCATTCCCCGGCAAAACAACAGAATAGTTGCCGCAGGCAGGTGGCGTCGAGCACGATGAATCTACGCCGAGGCGTTTAGACCGAGCGGAAACTTCGCCACGCCGTTGGTTGCAATGGGGAATCTGAACATCCAATTTTGGAGAGGGATGCTAATGCGCTGGATTTGGCTCGCAGGGTCGTTGGGCATTTGCTTTGCCGTCGCGGGAGTCAGCGGCTCGTGGACCGCAAGTGAAATCCCCAGATGGTATCGAACCCTGCGCAGGCCTTCCTATGCGCCTCCGAACTGGATATTCGGCCCGGTTTGGACGCTGCTCTATGCGCTTATGGCGATTGCCGCCTGGCGCGTTTCACTCGCTCCGCCTTCCGCATTTCGCACCTGGGGATTGGTCCTCTTCCTTGTACAACTGGCATTGAACTTCGCCTGGTCCTGGATCTTCTTTCGCCGGCATGCCATCGGAGCGGCCCTGTTCGAGGTGGTCTTTCTCTGGGCGTCTATCGGAGCTACAACGTTGCTTTTTGCCAGGGTTGCGCCCGTCGCGGCGGCCCTCATGGCTCCCTATTGGGCTTGGGTCACGTTCGCCTCGGTACTCAATACGGGGTTCTGGAGGCTGAATCTGCGCTCAAGCCGACGGTAACCACCAAATTACCCCAAGCGGTCATCTCCGATTCCGCCAAAGTATTCCGAATCATCGGGAGGAGGGATGGTGAGAGGTTAAATCCTCGACTATTGTGGCCTACACAGCTTGAGAATTCCCCCACTGCAAGCTGGGAGGCGTCGAAATGCAAATTCAATTCAAGAGTACGGTTGAAAACGCAAATACGCACTGCTGTGTATGCGGGCAAGGCTTCGAGCTGACTTGGGAGCGTCGCTCCTTCCTTGAAGTCACAAAGATTCTGTTTGAGATCCAGAAGAACCTGTGCAACCACCACCGCGAACAGACCGGCCCTCAGGCTCACCCGGAGAGCGGGGTGCTCATTCCGGAGTGGGCTCCTCTCGAGCCTGCACGCAGCACCATGCTCGGCAATGCGCAGCAGTGTGCGTCATAGCAATGTGTGCTTTCCGGTGGTAATCCGCACAAAAGCGCAAACACACAAGGGAAAAGGGTCGCCCCTTTCCCTCGCGTGCAATGAGCTTTGACTATTTAGCTGGATTCTGCCGGAACCCGGGTCAAACGGTTTACAGGGGCTGCACGTCCGCAGCCTGCCAACCCTTGGGCCCCTTCACCACGTTGAACTGCACAGCCTGACCTTCTTGCAAACTCTTGAATCCGCTGGAGTTGATAGCAGAGTAATGCACAAATACATCTTCGCCGTTCTGACGCGAGATGAATCCAAAACCCTTCGCGTCATTAAACCACTTCACAGTACCTTGTTCCATTTTGATCGTGTTTCCTGGATTGAATTGCGCTGGATGAATCGGAGCGACCAATGGCAGAATCTTGCACGGTTGGGCGAGGACTGCTCACGCCCGGTTCGACTCTAACGCTGATGATAGTGTAGCATCCCCGTTGAAAAGGGGATGGAAATTCTTCCCTAACGCTCATTACTCCCCTCTACGGCCTCCGGAACCCCCTGAGCAATCGTGGCTTAGCCATCATTCGCCGCGCTGTGGTACTGTGAGAGGTCGCCATGCTCCAGGATCCAGTTCCCGGTCTCCTTTCCCGCGCCACTGAGCTACTCGAAGCCGAGTTCGGCGAACTGCCCTCCCTAGCGCATTCTCCAACCTCTGAAGCTGAATCAGCAGCAATCGCCCAGGTTCTCGAAGCCACCGCACACCGTCTAGCGGACAACTACCCCTACTTCCATCCGCTGTACGCCGGTCAGATGCTCAAGCCCCCGCATCCGATCGCCCGCGCTGCCTATGCCCTGGCCATGACCATCAATCCCAACAACCATGCTCGCGACGGCGGCCGCGCCAGCTCGGAGATGGAGATCGAAGCCGTCGCGGCCATCGCGCAAATGTTCGGATGGTCGGAGTTTTTAGGGCATCTTACTTCGAGCGGCACAATAGCCAATCTCGAGGCACTTTGGGTCGCTGGCCAACTGGCGCCCGGCCGCCGGATTCTCGCCTCGGAGCAAGCGCACTACACCCACAAGCGAATTTCCTCCGTGCTCAAACTGGAGTTTGCTACCATCCCCGCCGACCGCTCCGGACGCATGAACCTCGAATCCCTCGAAACGGAGTTGCGCAAAGGCAATGTCGGAACCGTGGTCGTCACCCTCGGAACCACAGCCATCGGTGCAGTCGACCCTCTCCATCACGTCATCGCCCTTCAAAAGCCGTATGGATTCCGCATCCATGTGGACGCGGCATACGGCGGCTACTTCAAGCTGATTTCCGGGGTGCTCGACGATTCGGCGCGGCGCGCGTTTGCGGCAATTGATCAGGCGGACTCCATCGTCGTCGATCCGCATAAGCACGGGCTGCAGCCCTACGGCTGCGGGTGCGTCCTCTTCCGCGACCCGGCTGTCGGCCGCTTCTACAAACACGATTCGCCCTATACCTACTTCACTTCAAAGCAGTTGCACCTGGGCGAAATCAGCCTTGAGTGCTCCCGGGCCGGCGCGTCCGCAGTCGCCCTCTGGGCAACCCAGCAGTTGCTCCCGCTCACCCCCGGCGGCGAATTTGCCCAAGGGTTGGCTCAGGGCCGCGCTGCCGCCTTGGAACTCGCCACTCGCCTTCGCAACGACCCAGCCCGCCGCTTCCAGCTCCCCGCGGCGGGTCCGCCTGAGCTCGACATTGTCGTCTGGAAGCTGAGCGCGGATACCCCGAAAACAGCCTCTCAGTTGGCCCAGCAAATTTTCGACGCCTGCGCCACACGCGATTTGCACCTGGCCCTTGTAGAATTGCCGCTGGCGTGGTTTGGCCCGGCTAAGGGTGTCCACTCTGCGGATTCCGAAACCTCAGGATCAGTCACCTGCCTGCGCTCAGTTCTGATGAAGCCCGAGCACTTGGAGTGGCTTGATAAAATCTGGGACAGATTCTCCGCCTCCTGCGCGGAAGTACTTGGAGAATAAAGTCGATGACCTTGGTGCGCCTGACTCTGTCCAAAGAAGAAAACGTTCTCATTTCGCCGCCGCATCGTTCTTGGACCATCCTTCCCCACGAAGTCGCAAATTTGAATTCACCGAGGGTGTGACCTGACATGCACGATGTTTCGCGTTTCCGCTCCATGCACCTTGAACGTTTCCACGCAGAACCGGCCATTTTTGCCGCGCCCGGCCGCGTAAATCTGATTGGCGAGCACACCGATTACGCCGAAGGCTTCGTCATGCCCGCGGCCATCGACTTTGCCACTCTCGCCGGCATTTCCCCGCGATCAGACGGCAAAATCGTCCTCTATTCTGAGAACTACCAAACAGAGCGATCCTTCGACGCCGCTGCCCTCCCAACCACAGCCAGCCATCACTGGACCGATTATCCTCTCGGGGTCGTGTCCATACTCGCAGGCGAGGGCCACACAATCCCCGCCTTCAGCCTGAGCTTGTGGGGAGATGTTCCCCTCGGTTCCGGCCTCTCCAGTTCCGCCGCACTCGAGGTAGCTACCGCCCTCGCCGTCACCAACCTCATCGGCGTCACCTATCCGGGACCCGTCCTGGCTCGCCTTTGCCAGCGGGCTGAGAACGAGTTTGTCGGCGCAAGTTGCGGCATCATGGACCAGTTCATCTCCGCAAACGGCGCCAAAGACCACGCACTGCTCCTCGATTGCCGCGATCTCAGTTTCATCCTGGCGCCCATTCCACAGAACGTCGCCCTCGTCATCGCCAACACCATGGTGAAACATGCCGTCGTCGGCGGGGAATACACCACTCGCCGTGCGGAGGTCGAAGCCGCGTGCGCTGTCATTGCCTCCCACCGGCCCGGTGTCCGCTTCCTGCGTGACGCCACAGTGGACGATCTCGAAAAGTGGGGCCATGAAATGACCCCGAATTCCCTCAAACGAGCCCGCCACGTCATTACAGAAAACCTGCGCACAGTAGCCGCGGCCCAGGCTCTCATCCGCGGCGACCTTCCGGAATTGGGCCGTCTCATGGCCGAGGCGCACCTCAGCTATAGCCAGGACTTTGAAGCCAGTTGTCTTGAAGCGGACACCATGGTCAGCCTGGCCCAGGATCTACCCGGCCTCATCGGTGCACGCCTTACAGGCGGGGGCTTCGGCGGCTGTACCATCAACCTCGTCGAACAGGGCCACGCCGCCGCATTTGCCGTATCGCTTGCCGGTCTCTACGCTGCACAAACCGGTATCGTGCCCCAAGTTCACATCTGCCACGCATCCGGCGGCGCTCAGCGGCTTGCGTAGTTGTTTCTCACATTCCGGGAAGTAATTCCAGAAATCTTCGGCCGATCTTTCATTGAAGGGAACTCAACGCGGCTTACATTGCGTGCAGCGAAACTCGCTCCGTGTCCCCCCTTCGTAACGTCCTCCGTCGTAAATCGGGTCCCAAATCACACCAACTTGAATGGGTCTTTTCAAAGATCTATTGATAAAATTCAACAAGTATCCCCGATATTAAGAGAGTGCGGGTTTATATCTGCCCTCCGAGTACAGGGATTCGCCTACATAATTTTCGATCGATGCATCCAAGCCTTTATTGCGTCGAGGAGACCTGAGAAAATATGCCGCCAACATCCTCCAAGCCGTTTTCCTATGAATCCTTCCCCCCTGCGGGCCAAGTTGCCTATTTCTCCATGGAGATTGCCATCAACCCAGGCATGCCCACCTACTCCGGAGGGCTGGGCGTTCTGGCCGGTGATACGCTGCGTTCCGCCGCCGACCTCGGTGTTCCGCTCGTAGCTTTTTCGCTGCTCCACCGCAAGGGCTATTTCCGGCAGCACCTCGACGCGCACGGCGCGCAGACCGAGGATGTCCAACTCTGGAATCCATCCGACTTCTGTTCCGAGGAGCCGGCGCGCACCACGGTTTCCGTCGAAGACCGAACCGTTACCGTGCGTGCCTGGCGTTATGACATGATTGGCAGGCACGGACATATCGTTCCCATCTATCTCCTCGATACTGATTTGGACGGCAACTCGGGATGGGATCGTGGCCTCACCGATCACCTTTATGGCGGCGACACGAATTATCGCCTTCAGCAGGAAATTGTGCTCGGAATGGGCGGCGCGCGCATGGCCGGTGCCCTCGGCCACAACGTGAATGTCTATCACATGAATGAAGGACACGCGTCCCTGCTGACGCTCGCACTATTGGAGAAGCAGTTGGGCGGCGGCCCCGTCGGATCTGTCAACGAGTCCGATGTAGCCCAGGTGAGGCAAAAGTGCGTGTTCACCACCCATACGCCGGTTCCCGCCGGCCATGATCGGTTTTCGACGGAGCAGACAATCCGCATTCTCGGCGGCGAAAGAACGGCCCGCCTTGAGAAGCTCGGCTGTTTCCGCGATGGAATGCTGAATATGACCCTGCTGGCGCTTAAGTTCTCCCGCTATGCAAACGGCGTCGCCATGCAGCATGCAAAAGTCTCGCGGCAAATGTTTCCCGAGTTCGCCATCGATTCCATCACCAACGGCGTCCATGCGCCCACCTGGATGTCCGAACCAATCCAGGAACTGCTCGACGCGAATTTCGCTTCCTGGCGCCGCGACAATCTCTACCTGCGCAATGCCATCGACCTCCCGGAGAAGGACATCCTTGCTGCCCACGCTCGATCCAAAGGCGATTTGCTTGCCGAGGTCGCAGCGCGCACCGGCTTGGTTCTCAATCCCAATGTGCTCACCCTAGGATTTGCCCGCCGCGTCGCAACCTATAAGCGCGCGAACCTGCTCTTCAACGACCCCACACGCCTTGCGGAAATCGCTACCGCCGCCGGTGGCCTGCAGATTCTCTACGCCGGCAAGGCACATCCCCAGGACGAGCCCGGCAAAGCCTTGATCCAGGGCGTCTTCGAAGACGCCGCCAGGCTCTCCAATGAACACCTGCGCATCATTTACCTCGAGAACTACGACTGGGGTCTGGGCGCGCTCCTCACCGCCGGCGTCGATGTCTGGGTGAATACCCCGAGGCGGCCCTACGAAGCCTCCGGCACAAGCGGCATGAAAGCTGCCCTCAACGGTGTACCCAGCCTGTCCATTCTCGACGGCTGGTGGATCGAAGGATGCATCGAGGGTTTCACCGGCTGGGCCATCGAGGACGGCGCTACGGATGCCGAGGAGGCAGCCTCCCTCTATCACAAGCTGGAAACCGCCGTTGTCCCGCTCTACCTTAGAGCGCCGGAACAATGGGCCCGCCTCATGCGCAATACATTGGCGTTCAATGGCTCATACTTCAACACCAATCGCATGGTCAAGCAGTACACCCGCAACGCCTATTACCCGGGCAAACTCCTCGAGCGCGCCAACGTGGAAGAAGCTGCCTTCGCGGATTGACCGGCAGTGTGCTGCTTGGTTAACCCGGGAAGGAAGAATGCGAACGATCCGCTTCGGCTGGGGCGGATCGTTCACGTTGATCTCTTTTTGAAGGAGCACGATCTTCCGGGGTCCCCAGCGACAGGTCTTAGTCGATGGGGTGGTTTGAACCGTGCCATATACGCCTTTAAATAATCTTCCGCTTTAGTCGTTGAGGGATGTCTCTTACCGAATTCGATTCCGTCCAATCTGGCGGCAGCAGCAATCTCGGCGACACGCCAGGAACTGTCATCTGTAACCTGTCATCTGTAATCTCGATTCTCCCCGGCTCACATCCCGGGATGCCCCGTCCCCCGAAATGCATCTTTTAGTCCCCCTGAGGCGTCCTTAACCTAGGCGGAACACCGCTATTGTTCGACCTTGCGCGTTTGGTCCGCAAATTCGACTACCATTGTATTTTCAACCGGAACATCGATTAGCCCGGGCGGAGTTGCCGTCAGGACAGCGAGATGCCGGTGAGCCGTTAATAACCGAACAAGGGTTTCTATTTACCTGCCCTTATCGTCCTCCAGGTAAAGGAAAACCCGCGGCGGCAAGCACGTTCAAGTGCGTCCCGGCTCAGGAGCGAGAACCAACCCTATGATGTGGATTGTTCGGCTCGCGCTTCGGCGGCCATACACCTTTGCCGTCTTTGCGTTTCTGATCCTCCTCCTTGGCGCCTTCAGCATCCGGTCGATGCCGACTGATATCTTTCCGGACATCGACATCCCCGTCGTCACGGTGGTTTGGCAGTATAGCGGTCTCTCCGCACAGGAAATGTCCACCCGCATCGTTTTCAACAGCGAGCGCGGCATGACTACAACGGTCAATGACATTGAGCACATCGAGTCGCAGTCGCTTAATGGCATCGCCATCATCAAAATCTTCTTTCAGCCCCACGTGAACATCGGTAGCGCCGTCGCCCAGGTTACTTCCATCAGCCAGGTGCAGTTGCGCAGCCTGCCTCCCGGCACCACGCCGCCCTTCATCATCCAGTACAACGCCTCCAGCGTTCCGGTTCTGCAGCTTGGCCTCTCCGGCAAGGGCCTTGACGAGCAGCGGTTGAACGACCTGGGATCGAACAACATTCGAACCCAGTTGGCCACCATCGAAGGAGCCCAGACCCCTTTCCCCTACGGCGGCAAACAGCGTCAAATCCAGGTCGACCTTGATCTCCACGCGCTCCAGGCTAAAGGCCTTTCTCCTGTCGACGTCGTGAATGCCATTAGTGCGCAAAACCTCATCGCTCCTTCCGGAACCATGAAGATTGACCGGTTCGAGTACGCCGTGGAGACCAACTCCGCGCCTTCTGTCATCGATGAGCTCAACAACCTCCCCGTCAAGTCGCTCAATGGGGCCATCATCTACATTCGCGACGTCGCCCATGTGCGCGATGGCTTCCCCCCGCAAACCAACATAGTCCGCGTCAACGGCAAGCGCGCCATTCTCATGAGCGTCATGAAGACCGGCTCCTCCTCCACGCTCAACATCATCGCCGGTGTGCAGGCCGTTCTCGTCAACATAAAAGACCAGCTTCCGAAAGAACTACAGATCAATGCGCTCTCTGATCAGTCCATCTTTGTCCGCAGCGCCATCGATGGCGTAATCCGTGAGGCGCTCATAGCCGCCTGCCTCACCGCCATCATGATCCTGGTCTTTCTCGGCAGCTTCCGTTCTACCGTCATCATCGCGGTTTCCATCCCGCTCTCCATTCTCTGTTCGCTCATCATGCTCTACGTCCTCCACGAAACCATCAACATCATGACCCTCGGAGGCTTGGCGCTCGCCGTCGGCATTCTGGTCGACGATGCAACGGTGGAGATCGAGAACATCAACCGCAACCTCGAATCCGGCAAGGAAATTGAGCAGGCCATTCTCGATGGCGCAGCCCAAATCGCCACCCCGGCACTTGTCTCCACCCTCGCCATCTGCATCGTCTTCGTACCCATGTTTCTGCTCAGCGGCGTGGCGCGCTACCTCTTCGTGCCTCTCGCTGAAGCTGTCGTCTTCGCCATGCTCGCCAGTTACCTGCTATCCCGTACGGTCGTGCCCACCATGGCCAAGTACCTCCTCCAAGAGCACGATGACGCGCAGGAGGCAAAGAAACAGGCCAGCCGCAATCCCTTCGTCCGCTTTCAACTCGGCTTCGAGCACGGCTTTGAGAAGATGCGCCACGCCTATGTCCGGCTGCTCACCGTCTGCGTTGACCACGCCGCCATCTTCCTCGTTCTTTTCACCGTCTTCGCCCTGGCCTCTGTCGGCCTCCTTCTGCCTTCCCTCGGCCAGGATTTCTTTCCCTCCGTCGACGCCGGCCAGTTCAAAATCCACGTCCGCGCCCGTACGGGTACCCGCATCGAAGAAACAGCCCTCCTTTGCGACCACATCGACAACACCATCCGCCAGCAGATTCCCGCCAAGGAAGTGGTTTCCATCGTCGACAACATCGGCCTTCCCTACTCGGGATTGAATCTCTCCTACTCCACCTCCGCCCCCATCGGTCCCGCCGACGCCGACATCCAGGTGCAGCTCTCGCCCGATCACCACCCCACCGCGCCGTACGTCCAGCGCCTGCGCAACGTGCTGAACCGCGAATATCCCGGCGTCACCTTTTACGTCTTGCCCGTCGACATCGTCACGCAGATCCTCAACTTCGGACTCTCCGCGCCCATTGACATTCAACTCGTCGGCCCCGACCTCTACGGCAACCGCGCCCTTGCCGAGAAAATGCTCAACGAAGTCCGCTACGTTCCCGGTGCTGCCGATGCCCGCATTCAGCAGCCCTTCGACTATCCGAATATGACAGTGAAGGTCGACCGCACCCGCGCCGAAGAAATAGGCCTCACCCAGGCCAACGTCGCGCAAAGCGTCCTCGTCGCGCTCAGCGGCAGCTTTCAGACCAGCCCCAGCTTCTATCTCGATCCGCGGACCGGCGTCACCTACAACATCGCTATCCAGTCCCCGCAATACCGCATGGACTCCCTATCCGCCTTGGAGAGTCTCCCTGTCAATCCGGCTTCTGCGCCCCAATCTGCTGCCGCCCAGAACGGCGCCGCGGGCACCAATGTTCCCGGAACTCCCAAGCCCGTCAACGTTCTCGGCAATTTCGCCAGCATTGTCCCCGGCACAGAACTCGGCACTGTCAGCCACTACAACGTCCAGCCGGTCCTCGATATCTACGCCAACGTCGACGGCACCGACCTCGGCAGCGTCACCCGCGCCATGCAGAAGATCATCGACGACCACAAGAAGGATCTTCCCCGCGGATCGCACTTCATCCTCCGCGGCCAGAGCGAGACCATGCGCGCCTCCTACTTCGGCCTGCTCACCGGCCTGGCGTTTTCCATCCTCCTCGTTTATCTCTTAATCGTTGTCAACTTCCAGTCCTGGCTCGATCCGTTCCTCATCATCGCCGCCCTGCCCGCCGCCCTCGCCGGTATTGTCTGGTTCCTATTTCTCACCAACACCCGTCTCAGCGTGCCGGCGCTCACCGGCGCCATCATGTGTATGGGTGTGGCAACATCCAACTCCATCCTCGTAGTTACCTTCGCCCGCGAGCAGTTGGAAGTCCTCGTCGGCGACGCACGCAAGGCCGCGCTCAACGCCGGTTTCGTCCGTCTTCGCCCAGTCGTTATGACAGCCATGGCCATGATCATCGGCATGGTGCCCATGGCTCTCGGTCTCGGCGACGGTGGCGAGCAGAACGCCCCGCTCGGCCGCGCCGTCATCGGAGGCCTGCTGCTGGCCACCGTCGCAACGCTCTTCTTTGTGCCGGCATCCTTCTCCGTTGTTCACGGCTGGCTTGAAAGCCGCCGAACAGCATCGCAAGGCCCAGCCCGGGCCGGAACCATCGACGAATTTGAAGAATTCGGGGAGTAGCTACGCTATGACCAATGAATCAGGTAACAACCCGCAACCACCCAGTCACTCCGGTCACGAGCTCACGTCCGCGCCCGACCAGAAACCCATCGCCCCCGGCAAGGCTCTCATCGGCGTTGCCCTCGTTCTCGTCGTGGCCGTTCTCCTCGGGGTCTGGGGCGTAATCAGCCGAAGGTCCGCCGAAACAGTGCTTGCCAATAACACGCAGGAGCTAGCTCCGCCCTCCGTCATCACCGCCGCTCCCAAACCCGGCGCGCCGGTTGACAGCTATCTTCTTCCCGGCAACGTTACCGCGTACACCGATGCGCCCATCTACGCCCGCACCTCCGGCTACCTCACAAAGTGGTATTACGACATCGGAGCCAAGGTGAAAAAAGGTGCGCTCCTCGCCGAAATCGCCACTCCCGAGCTCGACCAGCAACTCGCTCAGGCCGAGGCCGATCTAACCACCGCCCAAGCCAGTGCCGGCAACGCCAAAGCTCAGGCTGACCGCTACACCGACCTGGTCAAGTCCGATGCCGTATCCCGTCAGGACACAGAAACCTTCAACACGCAGGCGGCCACCACTTCGTCAGCAGTCAAATCCGCCCAGGCCAACGTGCAGCGGATTAAGGAACTCCAGTCCTTCGAAAAAATCTATGCGCCCTTTGACGGCGTAGTCACCGCCCGCAATATCGATACCGGTCAGTTGATCACTGAAGGCGGGGCCAACGAGCTCTTTCACCTGCAGGCCATCCAGACCCTCCGCGTCTATACCAACCTACCCCAGCTTTATTCGCAAAGCGTCAAGCCAGGCTCCAAAATCGACATCACCTTCGCCGAACGCCCCGACACAATCTACCATGGAACCCTCGTCCGCACCTCCGACTCCATTGATCCGACCAGCCGCACCTTGCTCGTCGAAATCGATGTCGATAACCGCGCCGGCGAGCTCCTTCCCGGCTCCCTCGCCCAGGTCCACTTCAAGAACACAGTTTCCAGCACATCCTTCATCGTGCCCTCCGCCGCCCTCATGTTTCGCAAGGAAGGCATGCGCGTTGGGACAGTCGTAAACGGCAACGTAGCCCATCTCGTCCCCGTTCTTATCGGAGAAGACGATGGCGCAACCGTCCAGATCGTGAGCGGTATCGGCGCCGCCGACAAAGTCATCCAGGATCCCCCCGACTCCCTCATCGAAGGCGAAAAAGTCTACGTCGAGGATTCCGGCAATCCCGGCACCGCGGGAGGAAAGTAGCCATGCCGGCCGCTCGACAGGTTGCTGAAAATCTCGCACAAGTGCCCCGTGCCCCGTTCTTGCGCCTTTTTTCTGGCGCAAGGGCGGGAGAGTACGAAGCTCAACCGTCGGCCCTGGGGTCCTTCAATCTTCCGCGAATTTCCTCCGCGCTCGGCTTGCTTGCCTTGGTCTTCCTCGCCGGCTGCAAACCCGTCGGCCCAAACTACAATCGCCCCGTCTTCACCGCTCCAGATACCTACAAGGAATCCGGCGCCACGGCCGTAGTCGTTCCGCCTCCCAATCCCACAGACGGCGGCTGGCAACCCGCGAATCCTTCCGACGGAATGCTCAAGGGAAAATGGTGGGAGATCTACCAGGATCCCCAGCTCAATGCCCTTGAAGAACGCATTGCCACTTACAACCAGGGCCTCAAGGGTGCATTGGAAACCTACCTCGCCGCACGCGACCAGGTCACCGTGGCCCGCGCCGCTCTCTATCCCTCGCTCTCTGCCGGCCCCTCCGTCAGTCACGACAAAAACTCCGCGCATAGACCCCTCACTACCGCCAGCACGGCAACTAACTACAACGATTTGGTCATCGCCGGCCAGGCAAGTTGGGAACCTGACTTGTGGGGTCGCGTCCGTCGCTCCGTCGAGGCAGCACACGATACGTCCCAGGCCAGCGCCGCCGACATGGCCAACGTGAACCTCAGCCTGCAGGCCACCATGGCCACAGATTACTTCCAACTCCGCGGCCTCGACGCTCAAATCAAGCTCCTCAACGCCACCATCAAGGACCTCGAAAGTCAGCTCGACCTCGCCCAGCGCCGCCTCAAGGGTGGAGTCGCCACGGAAGTCGATGTCGCCCAGGCCCGCACCCAACTGGAAACCACCCGGGCGCAGCTCGTCGATGTCGGCGTTGCCCGCGCGCAATATGAACACGCCGTGGGCACCATCGCCGACTACAAGCTGCCCACTTTCAGCATTCCCTTCTCACCCCTCGATGGGCCCCTCCCGAAAATCCCCATCGGGGTGCCGTCTCAACTTCTCGAGCGCCGCCCCGACATCGCCGCTGCGGAGCGTCACGCCGCCGCTGCGAATGCCCAAATCGGAATCGCAGTCAGCGCCTTCTACCCCACCATCAATCTCGGTGCCACCGGAGGCTTTGAAAGCACCCACTTCGGCACCTGGATACAGGGGCCCAGCGCGCTGTGGACCCTCGGCGGCCAGGCCACGCAACTGCTCTTCGACGCCGGCCAGCGCCATGCCGTAACCGACCAGGCTCGCCACACCTACGAGGCCCAGGTCACAAATTACAAGAGCGCCATCTTCCTCGCCTTCAACGACGTCGAAGATCAGCTCTCCGGTCTCAGAATTCTCGAGCAGGAAACCACTGCGGAACAGAAGGCCGTCGATTCGGCTCGGCACTCCTTTGAGGTCTCAAGCCAGCGCTACAAAGGCGGCGTCACCAGCTACCTTGAAGTCCTCACCGCCGAAACCACGCTCATCCAGAATCAACGCACTGCCGTCGACCTCCAGACCCGCCAATTCGTTGACAGCGTAGCCCTGATCCGCTCCCTGGGCGGCGGCTGGGACAATTCGCAACTCCCCAAATAAGAGTCTGAGACTCCCGTCTCCTCCTGAATGAGCAATTGCCGGGACCAGCCATAAAGGCCCCGTGCCCCGTTTTCGCGCCTTTTTTCTGGCGCGAAGGCGGGAGAGCTGAACTCTCGACCTTCCCTTTGTTTTGTTGAACTTGCATTCCGATAACTGCGAGCCAGAAAACCCAGTTAAATCCCCTCCCAAAAATCCTCTTGACACTGTACATATACTGTGTATACTCAGTATATCAACATGCACAGCGACATACTCATCTCCCAATCCGACGGCCGCCCGATGTACCTGCAGATCATGGAGCAGATTAAGCAACGCGTGGCCGTCGGAGAATGGGTTCCCGGAGAAGAAATCCCCTCCATCCGCCAGCTCGCTGTGTCCCTGAGCGTCAGCGTCATCACTGTAAAACGCGCCTACCTTGAACTCGAGCGCGAAGGCGTCATCCTCACCCAGCAGGGCAAGGGCTCCATCGTGGCCCCCAATCAGGACCTCGCCCCGCGCCTCTTCCATGAAGAATTTTCCGAGCACCTTGAGCAGGTGGCTCGGCTTGGCGACCTGCTCGGCCTCAGCAGCGACGAGATCGCCCATCGCACAAAGGAAGCCTCAAACCGGCTCACTGAGGCCCGCTATACCAAGGAGACCCTATGCAAGGAGACCCTATGAGTGCTCTCTCCGTTCAATTCAAGAAAGTGAGCAAGAAATACACTCACTTTGCTCTTGAAAACATCGACCTTGAACTGCCCACCGGCAGCATCATGGGCTTTATCGGCGCCAACGGCGCGGGTAAATCCACCACTATCCGCATCCTCATGGGCCTGGTTCATCAGGACCACGGCTCTGTACAAGTCCTTGGGCACTCCATGCCCTCGCAGCAGGCAGCGGCCAAGCTCGACATCGGGTTTGTCTCAGAAGACATGCGGCTCTACGGTCCGGCCACGCTCGCCTGGCACATGAACTTTCTCCGCCCCATCTATCCGCGCTGGGACCAGCCCTACGCCGATAAGCTGGTTCAGCGCTTCGATCTCAAGCCCGAGCAGAAAATCAAAGGCCTTTCGCACGGCCAGCGCGTCAAGGCGGCTCTGCTGCTCGCTCTCGCCCGCCGTCCACGCCTCCTGGTGCTCGACGAGCCCACCACCGGCCTCGATCCTGTCGCCCGGCATGAGGTGCTGCAGGAACTCATGGCAGTGCTGGCCGACGAGGACCGCACCATCCTCTTTTCTTCGCACAACACCCTCGACGTCGAACAGATTTCCGACCAGATCACCTTCATCGACCGTGGCCGCATTATCGATTCCGACGACAAGGAGGCATTCCTCGACCGCTGGCGTCGCCTGCGGCTCCTGCTTCCTCCGGATGCCGTTCTCCCACGTCTTCCCGGTGTTGTCGAAGTGGGCGGAAGCAGCCGTCTTCCCGTCCTCACCACCAATCGTTTCGAGCCGGCGATGGTCTCCGCCTGCAACGACCTCGGCGCAACCGTCCAGGCCGTCGACACCATGACCCTCGAAGAAATTTTCGTTGCCAACGTGCACTGCAGAAGGGAGCGGCTCACCGCATGAACAATTCAATGGTTAAAAGGCTCATTTTGAAGGATTGGTACTTTCAGCGCCAGGCGATTCTGCTTGCATTCGCCGGCGGCGCAGTATCGTTCGGCATCATTTTTACCGGTAGTCAGGCTGGTTTTACCATCGGTCTCATTCTTCTGGTCACAGTCATGGTAATGGTCAGCGCCATGACCGTGATGGGGAACGTCCTCGGTGAACGGGAGAATCAGACGCTTGCATTTGCCATGACCCTGCCCATCTCTTACCTCGAATACACCACGGCCAAAATCCTCGGCAATCTGCTCATCTTCATCCCTTTCTGGCTAACCATGCTCGCAGGTGCTCTGGCCTTGATCGTTTACTCGCCGCCGATTCATGGCTTCTTCGCCTTCGCCATCATCATGGCCGTCGAGATCCTGCTAAGCACCTGCCTCATGCTCGTAACCGCACTGGTCACCGAATCCAAAGCCTGGTCCATCTCCGCAATGGTCACCGGCAACCTGGCTCTCAACGTCGTCGGCTACGTCGTAGCCCACCTTCCCGGCATCAAAGAGGGGCTATTCGGCACGCAAATCTATTGGACCCCGACAGCCACGATCACCGTGGCAGTCGAGTTCGCTTTAATTGCGCTGCTGATCGGCGGAGCCTTCCACATCCAATCCCGCAAGCAGGACTTCATCTAGTCTCGAAACACGAACCGATTCGTTATCCCTCCCTCAACTCCAGAGGCAAAACTGCCGATATTCGAAAGATGGGAGGGATGACGTCATGATCCCACACTGGACGACTTTTGCCTGGAATGATACCTACACTTATGCCGTTGGCATGATGCTTGCATCTTTCGCAATGATTCGCATCAACGACTGGTACAGCAAAAAGAAAGCGCGTCGAGGAGAATTCGAAGTCGGAGAACTGGAAGCTCTGTTTGCTCGTGAGGACTATCGCGAAACGCGCGATTACCGGCCTTGGACGCAAAGATAGCTTTGCGGCTTTCTATTCGCGAAACTCTGCTGTAACTCCGCTCGGGCGCACATGGCTGAACGCCGCCGCCGGCACATCTATAAGCGGCAACCCCGGCCCTTCCCAAAGCAGCCTCGGCGCACCGTCGCTCACAGAGTGCAGCCCCTCCACATGCAGCACATGCCTGCCCGCACGCAGCCCCAGCGACCCGCGATCGTAGCGCATCGCATTTCCCGGCGACCCGCAAACTTGCGCGAACGGAGACCCTGTCTTCGCCACCTGCATCCCGTCAATCACCAGCCGCGCGCCGTCTCTGTCTAAAAGATGGAATGTGTACCCACCATCCACCGGAATGTCGATGAACCCATCCCAGGCCGCCGTATACCGCACGAATCCATGCGCATCCGCTGCCAAATTCAGCGACTCGCCGTTGAAGACAGCGTGTTGGTTAGTCACATCCGGCAACTCCGTCCAGTCTCCGGGATAAATCTGCCACGTCAGCCCGGGATCCGTCGTTACCGCTGTGCTCACCGCGTCGCGCCACTTGCCAACCGCAACCACTCCTTGCGCCGCCCAATCCTGCTTGCCCGCTTTGTCCACCACATGCAGCAGCACGCGGAATCGCCCCCCGCCCATAGCTGCCCCATCCAGCATGGTCCCCTCGGCGTCGGGAAATTTATGGCTCACCACGCGCCCACTGCCCTGCGTCCCGTCGCCAAACAACCACGTATAGCGGACCCCAGGTGCCTCCTTGGCAGTAAACGTAACCTTCTGCCCCGGCCCAAAAACCGGCGGGTTCAACGTGAAGCTCGCTTCCGGATTATGTCGGGGCGCAAAGTTCGGCATCTTCGCCCCATTCGAGACAATCAACGGCAGAGTTGCATCGGATGGCGCTACGCTTTGTCCTATCTTCACGTTGTCAAACGTCACTCCAGACACATCGCCAATGAGTGTTGAACTCGCAAGCGGCGGTTGATCCAGTGCCCATATATTCCAAAACGTAAAGTCATGCAGCCCCGGCAAACTCAAATCCTGGTCCATCTGCATCTGCACCAGCGAGTACCAATCGTCCAGAAACAGATTCTCAAACGTGTAGTTCGAGTGCTCCCCGTGCGCATGGTTCGCCCCCCAGAATCCAAGCAGCGCAAAAGTCTGTCCGCACGCCCCAATCCCCGCATGCAGAATGTCGGAATCCCGCAGCGTAAAGTTCCGCGAGTTGAATGTCTTCCTTGGCCACCCCGGTCGCACAATGTTTGAAATGCTGGTCGACAACTCGCTGTTTTCAATCAGGATGTCATGTACGTCCTTGCCCGGAGCCAGAATCGCCTCTTCCGTATACCCGTCCCAGTTCCCCTGAATCCCAAAATCATCGTCTGACGCGCGGATGAACGCGTCACGCACAATCGTTCCCCCGCCGCCCAGCCAATCCATCCCATCCTGATTCGCGTTTCCGGGATTCCCGCCAATCACCCGCAGATCGTCAAACGTGAACCCCGTCGAATCCTTCATCTGGATCGACCACGTACGCGCCCGCACAATGCACGTCAACCCATCGATCGTCACGTCGCGCGCTTCAAGCGAACCAATGCAATGCCAGTCCGGCTTCTGCATCCAGCCTTCGTCGGTAGTCGGATCCTGCGAGCCTTCATACACAATCGTGCCCCGTCCCAGCACCTTCACTCCGCCAACCTTCCAAAGGTTCAGGCTGCCGAAGATGAACGCTCCCGGTGCAAGGTAGTAGGTATCTCCGGACTTCGGATTCAGGCTCTCCCGATGAATCCCAGCAGGAACAATGTGCACATTCGGCCCAGTCGGCGGTCCCGGAGGCGGCGTACCCGCAAACAGAAACAGCATCTTCGCCTGGTTCAGGAAGTCCCCCGGCCGCGAAATCGAAAGCTTCGCCGGACCCGCCAGGTGGAATCGGATCGTTTGCCCATCGCGAACAGGCCGGATCCCAAGCCTCCACGGCTGAATATCCACGCCCCGATCCCAGAACCCCGTCTCCGCAGCAGTGACAGCAATGTCCACCGGCCCTGTAATGTCGAATGAGACCCAATCATAATTAGCGGCCGCATGGGCCACGTCCACTGCCTGCCCATTCACCGTCGCGGTAAATGCACTCGACCGCATCTCCTGGGGAACCGGCACAGCCTGCACGCGAGGTGCGGCGTGCGCAGCAAAAGGAAGCACGAGAAGGACAAAAAGCAGCGAGCGAAAACCCGGCAACAAGCGAAACCCCGTAGTGAAGTGAGAACCCATCCACTTTAGCACTGTGTCGCGGCGCGCATTTCCGCGAAGGATTCTGAGAAAGTGGCCTAGCCCTCCGTGAGGTGAACTCACCGAACCCTGTTCCCTATTCCCTGATCACTGCACTTATATCCCCTCTCCCATCGAAACATACCCGCGCAGTCTTTCCAACTGCTCGCGATAAGCCTCCCGTTCGGCAGCCTCTGCCGCAAACGGCTCGGCCGCCGCAGGCGCACTCCCCGTCCGCATCTCCATCGCCTCCACCCGCGCCGACAACGCAATCAGCGCATCGGAAAGCGGGTCCTTGATGTCATGCGGATCGGTAATCAGCACCCGCTCCCCATTGCGGTAAACAATATGCGCCGGCACACCCACTACCGTCGAATTCGGAGGCACATCCGACAACACCACCGACCCCGCTCCGACCCGCGAGTTCTCGCCCACAGTAATGTTCCCCAGCACGTTGGCGTTGTTTCCAATAAACACACCGTCGCATACTGTCGGATGCCGCTTGCCGTGTTGCTTGCCAGTCCCGCCCAGCGTCACACCCTGGTAGATCGTCACATCGCTTCCCACAATGGCCGTCTCACCAATCACCACCCCGGTTGCGTGATCGATAAAAAGCCGGCGCCCCAGCAGCGCCCCCGGATGAATATCCACCCCGGTATAAAACCGCGCCACCTGCGACACAATCCGCGCCGCCAGCCGCAGCTTCGCGCGCCACAGTGCATGAGACACAAAGTGGAACCACACCGCCCACAGCCCCGGGTAGCACAGAAACACCTCCAGCCAGGAGCGCGCTGCGGGGTCGCGCTCCCGTATGGAGTGAATGTCTTCGTTAATGCGTTCGAACACGTTCATGGCGTTCACAAACACGGTAGCATCCGGCGAAACATGCCTCGTCCCGCCGGATGCAGAACGCCTACACCGTGGCGGCAACTCCAATCTGCTCAGTCGGCAAAGCCAGTGCCTTCTGCCGCAGCGACTCGAACAGAATGCTCGACAAATACCGCTCGCCAAAGCTCGGCAGTATCACCACAATCACCTTGCCTTCATTCTCCGGCCGTGCGCCCACCTTTAGCGCAGCCGCCAGCGCGGCTCCTGAAGAAATGCCCACAAACAGCCCTTCTTCCAGCGGCAGGCGCCGAGCCAGTGCAATCGACTCGTCGTTGGTCACCTGCACCACTTCGTCAATCAGGCTCGTGTCCAGCACGCCCGGCACAAATCCCGCGCCAATCCCCTGAATCTTGTGCGGCCCTGGCTTCCCGCCTGAAAGCACCGGGCTATCCGTCGGCTCAACGGCAATCGCCTTGAAATCCGGCTTGCGCTCCTTGATGTATTTGGTCACGCCGGTAATCGTGCCACCGGTGCCCACGCCGGAAATCAAAATGTCGACCTTGCCTTCCGTGTCTTCCCAAATCTCAGGTCCGGTCGTCGCGTAGTGAATCGCCGGGTTGGCCGGGTTATCGAATTGCTGCAGAATAAACCCGTTCGGCGTCTTCGCCAGAATCTCTTCCGCCTTCGCAATCGCGCCCTTCATCCCGTTCGGCCCCGGCGTCAGCACAATCTCCGCGCCAAAAGCCAGCAGCAGCACCCGACGCTCCAGACTCATCGTCTCCGGCAGCGTCAAAATCAGCTTGTAGCCCTTCACCGCGGCAATAAATGCCAGCGCGATCCCCGTGTTGCCGCTCGTCGGCTCAATCAGCACCGTCTCGCCCGGCGATATCTTCCCCGCCTTCTCTGCGGACTCAATCAGCGCCAGGCCAATGCGGTCCTTCACGCTCGACAGGGGGTTCTGGCTCTCCAGCTTAGCCAGAATGGTTGCCGGCAATCCAGCCGTAATACGGTTCAGCCGCACCAGCGGGGTGTGGCCAATCAGTTCAGTAACGTCCGCGGCAATGCGCGCCATAATGTTCTCCTCTTCCCGGAAAGATACTCCGGCGTCTTTCAAATGTTTTGGGTGTGGCCTGCTTTTGGGGCTTGGCCTGTCTTTGGAGATTGGTTCACGGTCAGGCGGGTGGAAGCGCGTTCTTTCAGAGCGCACGTTCGCATCGCGGCTGGCACCAGGGCGGTGTTAGCGACATCGACGCATACCAACAGCCTAGTCCCGACTCCCGGAATCTGGCAAGCGCCTTTGCATCGCCGGCCTCGTCAAATGCCAAATCGCCAACCCAAGCGCCATCACACCCAGCCCATACCCCAGCAGCGCGGTCGACCCCGTATGAATCTTCCACCCCTTATAAAACGCAAACACCGACGCCACCAGCATCAGCACTCCCCGAAAATGATTCAACTCCTCACCCCTCCGGCAACCGGGCCGTTTCCAACCTATCTCACGCGACAAGGCCCCGTGCCCAATTCATCGCGTAGCTTTACCGCGCGATGAGTGGGAAGCAGTACGCTTGTCCGATGTGCACCCACTGTGGGAAACGATGCTGCAAAGCTTACTATCTCATCCATGCAGCCCCGAGGTGACGGGATGAAGATCCTACGATACATCGTTCTTTTTGAGATGGCTGTCTCATTGGCTCTAGGCCAGTCTGCTGCCCAGAGTAAACCACCCGGCCCGCCCAATCAGTCTGAAGCCTTGGTCCGAAGTCTCTACACCGAGGTGGTGTCTCGTCACCCGCATGACATCCCAGAGGGCGCGGACATGGAGATTTTTGCGCCTTATCTAAGCAAAGACTTGCTGCACAGAATCGACTTGGCCAGGGCCTGCTCCGCTGATTGGGACGGGCAGAACCCGGAACCCCACTTAAAGGCAGAAATGGCTTCTTCGTATGGGCTTTTCTCTGGTGAAGGCGCGCAGGCCGAACCGCGGTCTTTCCAGATTGAGAAAACAGAATCCGAGAAGGACGGCTCCTTGCGTGTGTATGTGAACCTCACAGGCGGGAAGTCGTCCAGCGGCCCCGGGAACTGGCGCGTTGCAGTCGTTTTGCTCCTCGAAAACGGCCACTCTGTCATCGATGATGTGATCTACATCAATGACAATACCTACGACAAAATTGAAGAAAAACCGCCCGACGAGAGGCTTTCGGAATATTTATCCGCAGGATGCAACGGTCCTCATTGGGCTGGGTCTAACATGCCTGGCCAGCCCGAGGCTCTGGTCCATAGCCTCTATCAGCAGGCAGTGACTCGTACACCCGGGGGAATCCCTCGTGGGACGGATTGGAAGATTTTCGCGCCATACATGAGCAAGACACTGCTCCACAGGATCGACCTATTCCTCGCCTGTGCGGACGATTGGGCTCGGCAGGATCAGAAACGAATGTTGGTGGATCCAATCCCAGAGAAGGCGCCATTCGGCGTCTATGAGAGCGGAATCTTCTCCGGTGACGATGAACGTACCGAACCGCGCACATTCCACCTTGAGAGAACAGAATCAGAGAAAGACGGCTCCGTGCGTGTGTATGTAAGGCTCACTTTAGGGAAACCGCACACAGGCTCTTGGTGGGCTTGGAACGTCGCGCCAATCTTGATACGGGAAAATGAACGATTGGTTGTGGACGATGTGATCTATCTGAAGGACGAAAAGGACAAAGGGGGTGTCGATTATCGGCTATCGCAAGCCTTGTCCGCAGTGTGCGACGGTCCTCATTGGGTCGGCAACCAGCGCAATGACCAGAAGCAATGAAAAGCATTTGAACGGCAGAACGTAATCGATTGGTTGTTGTCGATGAATCTCACCTTCCTTGCCGCGGCAGCCGGGTGCCCGTTGTCCCTCGCACTCGTGGACCAGGGAACAACGAAGCCGTGCGAGCTTCCCGCGAGCGTCTGCCGCACTGCAAGTGCCAGGTGGTTGACCCAACCCCTGTGTCATCCCCTATCGTAAACACAGTACAGAGGCCCCCATGACTGACGCCGTCGCCCCCGCCCTCAAGAAGACCGCCCTCAACGCCACCCACCGCGCCCTCAAAGCCAAAATGGTCGACTTCGGCGGCTGGGACATGCCGGTCGAGTACCCCGGCCCCGGCGGCGGCCTCATCGCCGAACACCTCGCCGTCCGCACCGGCGTCGGCCTCTTCGACGTCAGCCACATGGGCGAAATCCAGTTCCGCGGTCCCGGCGCCCTCGCCGCCGTCCAGCACATCACCATGAACGACGCCTCGCGCCTCAAAGACGGCCAGGCCCACTACTCCGCCCTCCTCACTCCCCAGGGCACCTTCGTCGACGACATCCTCGTCCATCGCCTCAGCGAGAACGATTACCTCCTCGTCGTCAACGCCGGCACCACCGAGAAAGACTACGCCTGGATTCGCAAGCAGGTCGGCACGTTCCCCTCCATCCACATCAGCGATTACTCGCCCTACTATTCGCAACTCGCCGTCCAGGGTCCGCGCGCTCTTGAAACCTTGCAGAAGCTCACGAAGGTCGATCTGGCCGCCATCAAGAATTACTGGTTCACCTTTGGCACTGTTGCAGGCATCCCCAACGTACTCATCGCCCGCACCGGCTACTCCGGCGAAGACGGCTTCGAAGTCTACCTGCCCGCCGACGAACCCACCACAGTCAAGATGTGGAACGCCCTCATGGAAGCCGGCCAGGAGTTCGCCATCCGTCCCTGCGGCCTCGGGGCACGCAATACGCTCCGTCTAGAAGCCGGCATGAGCCTCTACGGCCACGAAATCTCAGAAGAGATCAATGTATTCGAAGGCGGAATCGACCGCTGGCTCAAGCTCGACAAGGGCAACTTCATCGGTCGCGATGCCTTGCTCGCCGTGCAGGCGGCCGGCGGTCCCAAACGCAAAATCGTAGGCCTGGAAATGGTAGACCGCGGCATAGCGCGCGACGGGTACTTCGTACTGTCCTCGGACGGAGAACAAATCGGAGTTGTCACATCGGGCAGCCCCGCCCCATTCCTAAAAACCAACATCGCTTTGGCTCTGGTCCCACCTGAGGTAGCCGCCAGCGGCGCAGACGTAATCGTCCAATGCCGCGCCAATCAGGTCCGCGCCAAGCAAGTCCCCATCCCCTTCTACAAACGGCCGAAGAAATAGGGCCATGCCTACTCGGGACTGTCCAAAGGTCATTGCTTTGTGTACACAAATGTGCTCAAATTGAAGACGTGATCGATGAAAGATATCGACCTCGAGTTCGAATGGGATGAAGCGAAGGCATAAGCCAACCTTGATAAGCACCGCGTCTCATTCGTGACCGCAGCAGCGTCCTTCTCGAACGAAAGATTGGAGCGCATCGATGATCGAGAAGACTACGGCGAAGTTCGCTGGATCGCTTTGAGCCGGGTCGGCATTGAGATTTACCGAGTGGTCTTCACTTGGTGCAGTCAGAACTTGATACGCATCGTCAGCGCCCAGAGAGCGAGTAAAGATGAACAGGAAATCTACTACCGTGAAGTATTCACTTAGCGAAATCGACGCAATGCGCGAGCGCGGACTCGACAAGACCCGATCCGACGCCCCCATTGCGGAGTCCCTCGGTGCAGACTTCTGGAAGTCCGCGCGTGTCGTTGTGCCGCCGGGGAAGACTTCCGTACATTTGCGCCTCGACAGCGATGTGGTCGAGTGGTTCAAATCCCGCGGCAAAGGCCACTTGACGCACATGAATGCAGTCCTGCGCGCCTACGTAGAATCGCAAAAACACTGCGCCTAGAGACGGCTTAGAACAATAGCCCTCCTGCACCGTCACGCGAGCCTGGACGCCCCCTCGGCAACGCCTCATTGCTTTTCCGGTTAGGGTGGATTCACGCCAGCGATGAATCTTCGGGGGCTTCCGAGCTGTCCGTTCAACAGGAGCAACCCGGAAGCGCCGAACTTGTAATGCCTCGCCAGCCCGCCCTGCCTGCGTTACCCTCATTCTTGCGCCGGACCAACCGGCAGAAAAAGAGTCACGACCGTCCCGCAGTGCTTTGGATTCTGGCTGCTGCGCAATCGAATACATCCCTGATGGCGTGCCATGATCTCGGCGCTGATCCACAAACCGAGTCCCGAGCCGCCTATTCCCTTGGTCGTAAAGAATGCTTCAAACAGCCTAGCCCGCGTTTCCGGACTAATGCCGCATCCGGTATCGGCAACAATAAGGAATAGACCAAAGCGGCCGGAGCTCCATTCTCTGCCTTCGCGGCTTCCTATAACCAGACGGCCGCCCCGGGGCATGGCATCGATAGCATTGCCCAGCACGTTGGAGAGCACCTGGCGTATATCCCCTTCAAAGCATTCAATCGGCTTTGTGGCATACCCTCGGCGTTCAACCTGGATGTCGGAGTTTCTAAGCCGCCCTTCATAAACCACAAGCACCGATTCGAACAGGCTTTCGGTGCTGAGCAGTTGAGGTTTCGAGGCTTGTCTATGAAACCGCAGCGTCTGCGTGGCCACCTTCGAAACGCGCTTTAATTCCCGGTCGGCCTGTGTCAACAAGTCCTGCACTTCGTCCGTGTTGTCATGCCCCAGCGCAAGATAAAGAAGATTGGTGACGGCTGCCAAAGGGTTGTTTATTTCGTGCGCAATCGACGTCGCAAGACGGCCTACGGCGGCAAGCTTTTCACTTCGAACAAGCGCTGCCTCGCCGCGCTTCTCGTCGGTAAGGTCCCGGCTTACGGTCGCCATTCCCAATTCGTCCCCTGCCTTATCCCGAATGACAAATACCTGGTAACACATCCAAACGGCTTCATGGGTCTTGAAGTGGCGGATGCGTATCTCGGTTTCCGCAAACCCTTCACTCCGCGCCTTGGGCAAGAACTCGTCAATAATATGATCCTGATCCTCAGGAAAAAAGAACTCTCGAATGGGCACGCGATTGAAATCGTCCACGCTGTCAATGCCCACCACCGCAAGCCCGGATTGATTGGCGTAGAAGGGCCTTCCCTCCATGTCGCACATGGAGATAAAGTCCTTGCTGTGGTCGGCGAGCGCTACAAACCGCTCGCGTTCTATCCCCAGAAGATGTCGCTCTGTCGCCCCCAGCCTCGTCGACTCTGCGAGCGCACTTTCGGCTTGCTTCTGTGCCGTAATATCCATCGAAACGGTTGAAATGGCGTGGAGTTTGCCGTCCGGCGAGAAGAGCGGCGTGTGGTTCAGAATCCAGTGCCGATGGTCTCCCGGACGTTCTCCCAACTCGTGATCAATCACATGCTTCTCGGCGCGCCCACCTGCGGCGACCTTCTTGAGAAGTTCCGGAAGATCCGGAATGTGGTGCGCTATATCCACGATCGACTTTCCCAGCACCTCTCCGGCCGGCACGCGTAGTATCTCTGCCAGTTTGTCGTTCAAGCGCAACAGGCGAAACTCCTCCGGATCGTACAGTGCTAAGCCGATCGGGGCAGCTTGATAAATCGCCTCCAGTTCAGCCCACTGCTGCTGCACCCGGCGTTCCAGATATTCCTTCTCGCGCCTCGCGACCACGATGTCTGTAACGTCGGTCGCCTGCACCATCATGCCCTCCACATGTCCGTTGATGCCGCGCAAAGGCTGGAGGACAATATTCAAATAGGCCGTGGAGTCGGAATCAGCCTCCTTGCCATCGAAATTCAACGGGAATTCTCTCCCACTGTGTGCGGTACCAGAATCGAAAGCCCGGTCAAGCAGCTCGAAGAAGCCCTGGCCCTCAATCTCTGCCAACGCATCGCGGATTGGCTTGCCAAGAACACTCTCCGAGGAATTACGCCGGAGGATGCTCACCATCAGCGGATTTGCAAAGGTAATGCGGTGTTCTCCACCCGCAGTGATCAGGATGGGTGTCGGCGCCTGCTGCAGGAGTTCGACCAAGGGAACGGGCGTTGGCTGCTCGCGATCGGAGCCGTCGTGCCCGGAATGGGATGGAACTTGAGTTGTCAGCAAAGGGCGGGGAATCCGCGGCCACGACGGTTTTAGCGTAGTGGGCTCTGTTCTGACTATACGCCGCTTCCAGATCGGAGGACTCAGGGCGCAATTCGACACTTCCTGTTGCAGAGAATTCCCCTCATTCGGCGCACAATCGAATAGTCGATCCTGAAAAAGTGATTCTCAGACAGGCAGGATTTGAGTATCGAGGAGTTTCGGACCTTGCAGGGCGAGCAGAGAGTTCCAGACGGCCAGCAGGCGGCA
>Ga0302319_10001191_pt1 | contig 58338 bp, 56 predicted proteins | sample Bog_T0_2_FD_203319 | JGI IMG/M metagenome (GOLD analysis project Ga0302319, IMG submission 203319) | Peat permafrost microbial communities from Stordalen Mire near Abisko, Sweden - Bog_T0_2 | ecosystem: Environmental > Terrestrial > Soil > Wetlands > Peat | place: Sweden: Abisko, Stordalen Mire...
GCTATTGCCAGGACAGTCATTTTTGGCTGGCCGCAGGTCGCATTTACGTGCCGATATACCGGAGGAAAGAGCTGCGGGGCTGGCAGATGCGATACGTCGGCGATCTGCCCAAGGAAAAGGGCGGCCCGCCCAAATGGTGGTCGTGTCCGCACATGAAGCGGCGAAATCTTCTGTACAATTTCGACCAAGCCAGGAAGTTCAGAACCGGCGTGATTGTCGAAGGTCCCGGTGACACCTGGTCATTTGGCCCGATGGCGACCTGCACGTTTGGAGCGTCCATGTCGTCCTACCAGCAGCGAGAGTTTGTAACGGCTTTTCGTGACGGGTCCGGAGTTCTGCTTTACGACCCAGATTTGCTGGAGCGTGAAGTGACCAAAGCCGCTTACCATCGGCTGGTGGCTGATCTGGCCGGCAAGTTCAAGGACGGGTTTGCCCCGGTGGCCTTGCCCAAGTTCAGCGATCCTGGCGGCCTGGATCGTTGCTTTCTTCGGGCTTACGTTACACGCGAGGCCAAGGCCATGGGCGTGAAGGTATCCTGGGAGCAAAAGTAAAAGTTGATTTGCGATTTGAGGTGACAGTGGCCCGAAAGATCACCAGGCTGGCGGATTTCAAGCAACTGCCTCGGAAGGCACAGGATGCGCTGTATCCCAATCCGCCCGAGCCTGAATCGGAAATACTGACAGATGCAACGGACAGCGGGCCTGCTGAGCCCGAACCGCCGGTCGGCGACGAAGCCAGAAAATCAATGTTGGGCATTCTCGGCGAGCATTACGGTGCGACACGAAATACGGCTCCAGGTTTAGCAACAACCGATCGTCGCCGGCTTGGCTACGTCTCATCGGTCAAGCTGCGTGGCCGTGCGTTATTGCGAGCTGCCGACGATCCAGCTGTGATGGCTGATTTGGCTGAACAAGTCGAAATGATCAGGTCGTCGACGACAATCGGAAAGAATTCGCTAGATCATACGATGAAGCTTGTGGAGCTTAAAAAGACGGACTCGACATTCTGCCAGCATGGCGGAAAACGTCCGGCGGGAAGCACGCATCCGTGCTTGTGTGAGAGTTTCTGCGTGTGTCGTATGAAAGGCGTTTGTAACTACAAGTACAACTATCGGTTCATCGAGCCGGCCAAGCTGTTGCGGTTGTGGAGCCAGGACATGTTCGATATTACCACTTTCGAGGTGGCCGCATTGCTGACCGTTGACGAGCATTTGGCTGTCCACACAGTCGGCTGGGCCAGGCGGTATCACTACGCCTGGTCGGTCAAGCACGACGCGGCGCTGATACAGCTGGAAGAACATCACAGGAGAGAATCTTGACTAACGTGCCTCCGCCTCCTTCGCCGATCAAGCGAAAGATCACTAAGAACCTGGCCGCCGAAGCTAAGAAGGCCCCGGCCCGCGTAGCCCACCTGGACATGACTTTCAGCATGTACCCACTGGATGCGCCGGGCATGCCGCTTCCTGGCCCTGACTTTGTCATCCAGGCGGCGGCCGAGGGTGACACGTCAAGGATCGAGTCGGCCAAGGTCAAAAACGAAAAGGGACGCAACACGACGGTCAAGAGCGTCGTTCCGGGAGAAGTGCTAAGCGAGCTGTATCGCAAGGCGCTGCGTGAAACGACTTTCACCATGCCCATTGCCTTGCGCAACGGGGTGGGAGTACGCAAGGTCGTCAAGTTCGTGCCGGGTCACATCTGGAATCAGGGGATCATGGACTACGTCCACGACAAGGGGGCAGCCAGCCTGCAGATCGACGGGCCGAGGCCCGCCAACGTGATGGTGATCGGCAAGTTCCCCGGCAAAAACGAAGTCGAACATGGACGGAACATGATCGGCGAAAGCGGCAAGCTTCTGGTCAACATGCTTAACGAACAGCACTTCCAGAACTTCGGCCGCTGGTACGTCACCAACCTGTGCAAGTTTGCTCCGCCGGATGGCACCAGCAATCTCAAGGCCCACTGGATCGACGACTGTCTGCCACTGTTGCACCAGGAATTGCGCATCGTCCGGCCTAATTACATCCTGTGTCTGGGCTCGGACGCCTCCAAGGCGCTGCTGGGCGTAAAGCATACCGTCACCTTCATGGAAGGCCGGGTGATGGAGCTGACCTATCCGGTCAACACCCATTACGTGGAAGATCCCGAAGCTCGCTTGAATCACACGTCGCTGGTGATGTCGGTGATCCACCCGGCGGCCGTTGACCGTGACCCCACCATGCGAAGAACGCTGGAACGCGGGCTGGCCCGTTTCAAGTTGCTGTCGGAAGGTACCCGATTCGATCTGGCCGAAACGGACATAGATCACCGGGTGATCTACACGCTGGAAGAGCTGGAGAATCTGCTGTACGAGATCTCCAATGATCCCGAGTGGCAGCAGCTTGAACCCCACGAGCGCTGGGTAGCCTGGGACGCCGAATGGCACGGCGAACACCCCAACAACAAGGGCTCTTACGTCAGAACGCTGCAGTTTTCGTGGAAGGAGAAATGTGCTGCAGCGATCGTGTTGACTGAGGCCGGCACCGGCAATCGTACGTTTTGCGACCAGTACGGCGAAGACGCCCGCGACCGTATGGTGGACTTGATCAACCAGTTCACCATTGACGAGCAGGTCAGGATCATCGGTCACTTCCTGGTTGCCGACCTGGAGTGGATTTGTGACATGGGTCTTGGTGCCATTTTGGAGGCATTCAAAGTTCCGCTGCTGGATAAGGCGTTTAACGAATTCACGGCGGTACAGCAGGAAGTGTTGCGATATCGCGGCTATCGCCCCGGCGACAACGTTGAAGCCTGGGCCAGGACTTACGTCGAAGGTGGTTGGGATACGGGCCTGGGAGCCCATGCTATTGAAGAGACAGCAGCGCTGGGTTTGGAAATGCTGACGCTGCGGTATACCACGGTCCCCCGCTACGACGTGTTGCTAAACGAATGGAAGACACAGTTTTGCTACGACCATAAGATCAAGCCGTCTGGTCTGGAAGGATACGGCTATTGCCCCGACGAAGTCATCGTGCCGTACGGCAACTACGACGCGGATGGCACCCGCCGTCTGGCCATGGAGCAAATCGTCCTGGTCGATGACGACTATGACCACAACAACTGCCGCGAGAGTCTGTGGGAAAGCATGACTACCGTCCCGGTGATCCTGGAGATTCACCAGACCGGCATTGCCGTCGACAAGCAGTTGATCGACGAACACACCGAGAACTTCATTGCCGCCCGTCTCAACGTCGAGGACCGGATTCGTCAGTGGTCCAAGTGGCAGACCTTCAACATCCGCTCGGTCCAGCAGGTTCGTGAGTTTCTGTTTGGTGAGCAGTATAACGGCAAGCGTGACAAACAAAACCAGATCGTGCAGTTGCGCCCGCCCGAGGCAGTTACATTGGGCCTAGATCCCTTGATGGATACCAGCAAGCCGCCAACAGCCTGGTCGATTGTCAGGGACAAGGGTCTGGAGGCCGAGCGCAATGCCGGCACCGGCAAGACGATTCTGGGCGTGTTGGCTCAGGAGCACGCCGACCGGTGGGGCAAAGACGCCCAAGGACAGATGATCAACCCGGTTCAGTGGCTAAGAGACTACCGGTTTGTCGACCAGGCGCTTAAGAGCGTGCTGCGCCCTCCGGTGACCGATGATGCCGGCAACTGGGTATACGAGGAGGATGATTACTATGACGGCGTCGATACGCTTGGCGGATTCGGCGGCACCGGAATGGGCGGCTTGCTCTACGACGCCGGTCTGGCCAGTTGCGTGTGCGATGACGGGCGGGTGAGAACTCACCTCTATCCCACGGCTGAAACCAAACGATGGAAGTCAGCCCGTCCTAACTTGCAGAACATCAGCAAACGGCGTGACCCCGACTACAAGCGAATCCTGGGTGAAGGGCTGTACAAGCGTAAGCTTAGATCTATCTTCGTGCCCATTCCGGGGCATGTGCTGGTTGAGGCTGACTACACTGGCGCAGAGCTGTTCGGCATGGCGATCATGGCTGGCGACCTGATCATGATCGAGCACTGCCGTCGCAATGTGCTGCCTGACGAGGGTTATGACCGCCAGGGCAACAAAGTCCCCGGCGGCAGATTTCCCCACCCCGAACACTACGACATCCACTCCAACGTGGCCGTGCTGGCGTTCAAGTTGACCGTGCCTGCTGGAAACCTGATGGATGCCAAGCTGGCGGCCAAGTACGGATTTGAGGCCAATACGCCGTTCTCGACCATCTTCCGCCGTGCGGCTGGTTCGCCGCTGCCGGCTTACAAGTGGGCACTGCAGATGGTCGGCAAGAGCCAGCTGCGAATCGCGGCCAAGACCGTGGTGTTCGGCCTTGCTTATGGTCGCGGAGCCAAGGCAATCGCCTTTGAGGTCAAGCAGGAAGGCGTGTTCATCACTGTCGAGGAAGCTCAACTGATCATCGACGCGGTGTTGCATAGCTATCGCGGCCTGACGCCGTTCTTCGATACGTGCAAGGCCAGGGTGGTTGACCCCCGGTGGATGTGCTCTTGCTTTGGTGCCTTCCGCCGTTTCCCCAACACCGACGACAAGACGGTGATCGCCGAGCTGGAACGGCAGGCTCAGAACTTTCCCATCCAGTCCATGATCGCCAGCGCCATGGACCGAGCCATCGCCTACATCCAGCACTACCGGGACACCGTTATCGGCGACCCGGATTACTTTAAGATTATCCTGCAGATCCACGACGCGGTTCTGCTTCAAGTTCCTTACGCCAACGTCGATCGTGTCGTTAAGGAGGTTATCCCCTATAACATGACTGACCGGGTAGCGATCTACCCGACTGATTTGTCCGGCGTGCCCACCGGTGAAGGTCCGTATCACCTGGGTGCAGCAACGGAAGTGTTTCATCACTGGGGCGAAGCTTTATCGACAGCCGAAGCGGAGAAGTGGGGTTTGCCGTTAGAATACGCACATGCAAGCTGATCTTGTGCGAGGCAAACCCGATTGAAATCCTAACAGATTATGATAACCTGAACCCGCTTAACTGGTCCGAGCGTAACGTTTTTGTGTCGCATTCGCATCACGTATTTGGAGATCTTTTTCATGGCAGCAACTAAACCAGGGTTTCGTCCGCGAGATCCTAACCTGTACACCAACGAAGCCTACGGTCGCGGCGCAAGCGCTGCTCCGATGGATGACCTGTGCTTCAATCCGAAGATCGGTCGCATCACCGTGCTTCGTCCAAAAGGGAAAGACGGACCGCTCTGGTTCCGTCCCAGTCCGGCAATCGACTACCTGGACAACACGATCTTGAAGCCGGGCCGCAACAGCAACGAGGCTGGCGGCCAGTCACACTGGTACTGCCGCGTCGACGTGGCTTCCTACATCGGGGCCAAGGGATGTCCCAGCAAGACGTTCATCCTCAAGTATCCGTTTGACGAGGAGACGCGGGACACGCCGTACCAGCGGCTGTTCTTCACCGCCGTGGCCAAAGCCAAGGCGGCCAAGTGGACCAATGCCGGCGGCTGGCGGGCCGACTGGAATTGCCTGTTGCCGGCGCTTGGCGGCTCCCGCAATGAAAGCGCCGCGTTGACCAAGCCGACCGCCAAGGGTTTCGTGCAGGCGTCGGCGGTCTACATCAACGGCAAGAAGGACTACACCGCCGGTGACCGGACTTCCACGCCGCTGGGCATGTCAGACCGTGACGATCCGATCTTTATCGAACTCAGCGGAGCCGGCGGCGACGCATTGACCAAGCTGCTGGATCGACGCCGGGTCGACAAAAACGGCGATGAGCTTCCGCTCAACGACGAACAGCCCTGGAAGTCGTTTTACTATGGCGATGCCACGGGCATCTTCGATTTGGAAACGCGTACCGTCAAAGGCGGTTTGATCATCGGCATCTTCAACCCCAGGGAATATCAGCAGATCACCACCGATACGTCCTGGGACGGCGAAGTCAGGGACATCCCGTCGTACGAAGCTGCGCTTCGCAATGCCTGGAAGTCGCCGACGACCAAGGCCGTGTTCAAGGCCGATCTGGACGAGAAGGCGACCCGGCGTGTGCTGGACAAGTGGAAGTTCTGGTTTCCGGCCGACCCGTCAGACCCCAAGTGCGAAAACGACGGGGCGCTGCGGGTGATGCCGATTCCTGAACAAGCACGGCATGTGGCCCAAGCGTTTCAGACTTATCCGGCCTTGCTGGAATTCTGCTGGCAGGAGACCGACTACTTGACCAAGGACGTGCTGGCTGTCTTGCGTCAGCGTCGCATGGCTGCGGTGCCGGGTGACCCGGCTGAATACATGGGTGAAACCCAGGCGGCAGCGACCGCCAAGCCGCCGGTTCGGCAGCCCAGGGTAGATCCGACCCAGGCAGCGCCCACGCGTCAACCGCCGCCCACTGATGAATTCAGCCCTGAATCTGAAACGGCTGGAGGCGTCGAGGAAGTCGGGTTTCAGGAAGCTGAAACCGACGCAGTTGCCGAGGAAGGCGTCGTCGAGGACGAAGGTTTTACCCCGGTGGAAGAAGAATCGTTTCCCGATGAAGTCGGCGGCGAGACCGTCGAAGCCGGTGAAGAAGGAGTTGTCGAAGGAACCGTCGAAGGCGAGGAAGCGACCGGAGGCGAATTCCAGGAGACGACCGAGGAAGCCGTCGAAGGAGTTGTCGAAGGTGAAGTCGCCGAAGGCGGCGAAGGTGAATTTCAGCAGACGGATGAAACCACCGAAGGTGTCGAGAGCACTGAGACCGCATCGTACGACGATGACCAGTATTTCGGTGCTGGTGGTGCGGAAGAAACCGGTGGCGAGACCACCGAAGCCGCCGATACCGATGAAGCCGAGCCGATTGCAGGTGATTCGTCGGATGTGGCGTACGAGGAAGAACAGCTGGCTGGATTGGAAGAGCCGACCGGCGAAACGCCCACGGATGCCGTGGTCGAACTTGATGCCGATGAACAACAGGCTCAACAATCCATGAACATGGCTCGTCTGCGTTCGTCCAAACGCACCAGCACGCCGGCTGCACCGCCGACCGCAACGCCTGCTCCGGCAGCACGCAAGCCGACTTTGCCTGCGCCGTCGGCTCAGGCGGCAACGCGGGCACCCGCCCCTAAGGGTGCTCCTGCTCCCAAGGGTGTCCCTGCTAAGGGTGCCCCTGCTCCTAAGGGTGCCCCTGCTCCTAAGGGTGCCCCTGCTCCTAAGGGTGCCCCTGCTCCTAAGGGTGCCCCTGCTCCCAAGGGTGCTCCCGCTTCCGCAGTTGCTCCGCAGCGGGCACCTGCGCCGAAGGGTGTTCCAGCAGCCGCTCAGCAGCGGGCACCGGCACCCAAAGGCGCTCCGGCAGCTGCTGCACAACGAGCGCCTGCGCCGAAGGGTGCTCCGGCAGCCGCTCCACAGCGGGCACCGGCACCTAAGGGTGCGGCCCCGGCGACAGCTCCTGCCCCTAAAGGTGCTCCGGCAGCCGCTCCGCAGCGGGCACCCGCTCCTAAAGGTGCTCCTGCCCCGAAGGGCGCTCCCGCTCCTAAAGGTGCTGCAGCGAAGAAGTAGTCGGACATAACGAAAGCACGGGGATCGGCAATAAGCGGTCCCCGTGCTTGTTTTCAGATCAACAGTCATGGAACAAAAACGAGCCCCCCGTAAGGTCCTGTCGACTACTATCTCCAAGACGGTGTTCACCGGCGACGCAGTACCTGTTGCGTCGCCACCGGTCAGACCGTCTCACCCGGTCGCTTCCCATAGCGGAACGGGTACGGTACGCAGGCCGCAGAACAACCCGCTGGCAAAAGCCCAGCAGGCAATGAAAGAAGACAAGAATGCCCATCCGGGCATTCCGTCCCGCGTTGTCGTCAGCATGGACGAGCGCAAGCTGAATAAGAAACAGATCGCCAAGCTCCAGGCATGGCGAGGTGCCGGCAAGGGAAAGGCAATCGACACTTACTGGGACGCACAGTTAAAAAAGGGCCGCGAGACGTTCACGCACAACTCTGTCATCGTCGCCGGCGACGAAGCCAACAATCTGGTCATCGGCATTCCCATGCCGTCCTTGGCTTTTGAATATCTGTTGTGCCAGGACGTGTTGCCGTTGGGCTTGATCATGCACTTGGTCGGCCTGCCCGACGCACTTAAATCATCGCTGGCTTTTGAAATGATGCGATGGATCAGGGCAGCCGGCGGCGGAACGAATCTGTTCGAGCTGGAGTCCAAGTACGACGACAAGTGGAATCGCACGATCACCGGTCTTGAGCCCGGCGAGAAGAACGTCATCGTTGACTTCTGCCACTCGGTTGAAGAATGGCAGACGCGATTGCAGAAGCGTATCGAATGGCATCAGCAGTCAATGGAAGGAACAACGGAGAATCCAGGTCCAGGCCGGGTATTTCCGGTAGGATTCTTCGTGGACACGATCATGGGCAAGGCGTCCTACGAAACGCAGGACAAGGTGCATAAAGAGGGATTCGCCGGCCGCAACTTCCCCGTGGAAGCGTTGAGCATCACCACGTTCATGAAAACCGTGCCGCAGATGATCGACGAATGGCCGTTTTTCCTGTGTCTGCTCAATCATCTTAAACTCGGAAAGAACGAGCAGGGAATTGAGCAGAGAAACATTGCCGGCGGTTCGGGCGTGAAATTCCAGGAATCGTTTGAGCTGGAATGCTCTACTATCAAGAAGCACATCAGCTGTCTGGACTGGGACGGACGAGTCATTCGTATCAAGAGCTACAAGAACTCGTTTGGACCCAGCGATCGGTCGATTGAGGCCCGCCTTCTGTACGGCGATGAGCCTGACGAATCCGACCAGACCGGACAGCGACGATGGGCGTGCTGGGATTGGCACTGGTCAACGGTAAAAATGCTGACCAGCAAGCCCTGCACCGAAGGCCGCCTGTCAATGCGGTTAAAAGAGGAAGGGATTCACGTCGATGTCGACAAGACAGGAGACGCGACCGCTACAGCATGGTCGGAAACCCTTGGCATCAAAAAGAAGGATGCGATACCATGGGATCAGCTGGGCCGTATGCTGGCTGACAACGTTGATGTCAAGGAACGAATCAGACGAGCCTTGAGCATCAAGCGGCGTCCGCTTCTGCAAGGTGATTACCTTGAGCAGATGGCCGGATACATGAAGAAGACAGAATGAGTAAGAATTGGTTTAACGAACTCAATGCAGACACGACGGGCATGGAAGCCCGCCTGGCTGTGGATGACGATCAGAAGTTCGAAGAAGGACAAGTCAGATTCACCCTGCAGAAATTCAAGCTGCAGTTCTATGCCCGGCAGATGGTCGAGCAGGAACGTCAGCAGCACGGGTCGAATTATCTCAAGTTCGCTATCTTCAACGAGATGTTTCCGTCATTCCCGTTCATCATGGGGGCTTCACGCCTGAGAAACCTTCCGATCATTCGCAATGGTCGAACGCTGGCCAAGACACCCGTCGATTACGAGGTTCATCGAGACTCGGCCAGCACCGAACCAGCGAGATTCAAGAACTTCGGCCGTGTGCCGTTCCAGTGCGCCTATCAGTATTTCTACGACAAGGCGTCAACGGACGACGACGGCCGCAAGGTTTGTCTGACGTTTCCCCGGAAAGGTTTCCTGCGTGGTATGTGCATTCACAACGACAGTTCGGAAGAACACTGGACAAGCGGGCTATCGTGGGTGTACAAGATGCCCAACGGAAGTAGGATCTACGTGCAGCCCTACTCAGCCCTGTTAGACGCCATCCATAAAAACGGACGAGGATGGCGGCCTGATTGACTTGTCCGGAACTTCAACTGGGTATAGACTTCGAGCCAGACAGAACGTCGATCAATACCCCATTTCATTTTTTCAGGAGATGCCATCATGGCAAAAGGTAAGACAGCTCTGTTGCCCGAAGAAGCAAAACGAGCTGACGTGTATCGTGAGATGACCGGCGACTTGAAGACCGTGGCCAAGACCCTTGACGAGATGGATCAACGCTCGTCACGCGGTTTTGTCATGCTGCGCTACGACATGGGCGCGGCTTTGAAGCCCGTCTTCGCCGAAGGAGCCAAGTACGGCAGCAATGCCGTCAAGCAGCTTGCGGTGTTCCTGGGCAAGACCCCTACTGAGCTGTATACGCTCAACGCCATCGCCACCAAGTGGACCCGGTCGGAAGTTGACGGGTTGCTCAAGCGCAAGATGGGCATGGGCGGCTATATCGGCTGGCAGCACCTGGCCGAGATCGTGGTCATCGACAAGGTGCCCGATCGTCGCAAGATGATCGATAAGGTCTTCAACGACTCTCTGTCGTCGGCGCAGATCAGCCACATCGTCAAGTCCGAGAATCTGTCCAAGGGCACTCGCGGATTTGGCGGCGGCCGCAAGCCCACGCCACCGGAGAATCCGCTGGCGGCTTACCAGCAGATTTACAGCCAGGCTCTGGAATTCAACAACCGCGTTGAAGGCTGGGAATCCAAGGGCATGGACGTCATCGACGAGATTGCGCCGGAATCTGTCACGACGATCATGTTGGAGAAGGTCACCCTGGCTCTGGAGCAGTCCGAGACCATGGTCAAGAACGTCAACGACGTTCACGAACGTTTGTCCAAGAACAAGGAGCGCATCGAAGCGATCCTTACTCAGCAGCAGGTCGATGCCGAGGCGGCACAGGCCGAAGCAGCTGCAGCACCCGCCGAAGGCGCTGAATCCACCGACGAGAAGCCCAAAGGCAAGGGCCGGCGTCGTCCGGCTGCTGCCGCCGCAACCGCGTAGACGGTACGGTAGGCTGATCTGATACGAGAGCCAGAGGCTCCCGGTGGTGTTGAATAGCCGCCGCCGGGAGCTTCCGGTCTATAAATCAACTTTTGCGATCATGAGTCAGGAAGTGAACAGCTTCACTGTTTGTGTGCTGTTATTCGGCGATCACGTCGAACTGGCTCATCGTTGTTTGAATTCGATCTGCCAGGCGTACGACCCGCGATATCTCAAGTCACTACGGATAGGCATGAACCAGGTGTGTTCCGAGACACGAGACATGGTTCAACTCCTGCCCGAGGTCTTGCCCGACACTCAGATCTTGTTGTACGACGCAGGCGACAACAATCGCCTGAAATACCCAATGATGCGTAAGATGCTGCATGATCCGGCGTACCCGGTCATCACGCCTTACGTCATGTGGTTCGACGACGACTCGTATCTTGAGGACGGTTTGGGCTCAGCCTGGTGGCAGCAGCTGACTGAATTGATGCGGACCAGCGATATGCTGGGATCGCTTTATCGGTTTCCTCTTAGTCCTGCCCAAGCGCAGGCCATCGTTAAACAGCCGTGGTATAACGGCAAGCCGCCCATGTCGCGGTTTCTTTTTGCGACGGGCGGCTGGTGGGTGATTCGGACACGGATCATCCAGCAGTTTGATTACCCGTTTATGGACATCGTTCACAACGGCGGCGACACAACGCTGGGCGAATTGCTGCGGCAACAGGAAAAACGTCTGCTGCAGTTTCGCACCGGCGTACGTGTTAATGCCGACGAGGAAGGCCGCGAGAGCAAAGCGGTCCGTCGAGGTCATCATCGGCCGCCGGTGTGGTCGGATTGGCCCAATCCAGTCGATCACAGTTGTCATGACTTTGAAATCACAACACGGGTACTACGCGAACCAGCCGGTACGCATCTGCGGCGGAATCCGACATGACCATCAACGTTCGTTATCTCGACGTGTCGGACGCCATCAAATCCGGCAAGCAGCCGGTTTTGCACGTAAACCGCCCTTTTGTGAATCGGACCGGCTTGCCAGCGCCGTTCTCTCGTTCGCAGCCTGGCCGCACCGGAACGTTCTGGGTGCCCAACCGCCGGATACTAGACCCGGCCGATCAAGGCTGGGCCTGCACCAAGCAGGGCGACATTGTCATTGTGCCGTTGTTTGCCTACCAGACGTCAAGCCCGTCGTCATCTAAGCTGGTGGCGGCAGGCATGACGCTGGGCATTGCCGCCATTGACGGCTTTCGTCGCATCCACGGGGCAATCCCCATTGAATCGCATTTGTTCGTCAGCGATCGCTGTTACCTGGACGAAGCCAGGAATCGCTACGACTTTTATTTTGGTCTAACCCTCAGAATTGCATAGGAGAATTCATGCCTCAACCGACATTACCCCGTGCCGGCACGCCCATAGTGCGGACTCCCGTTGCCGTCGCCGCTCGTTCAGCCATGCCCGTCGTACCGATCAGCAAACGGGCTGGCACGCCGGCATCCTCGGCGGCCGACAAGACGGTCGGCTTGCTGACCGGCGGGAAGCCTGCCGGCTTGCTGACCGGCGGGAAGCCTGCGGGAGAGCCGCCCAAGGACGACCCCAATGTGGTCGACTTGATTACGGACGCTGACAGCGCCATCAAGCAGATAAAGTCTAACGCGGCGGCTTTCAGCTTGGCATCCAATGCCGCCGACAATACCAATATCAAGCGGATGCCGCTGATGACCTGGACAGCCAACTTTCGTGGCACTCCAGTGGAAGTCACCTCGGATACCGATCAGCTTACCGACGCACAACGCGACAAGCTCGTGAACATTTTGATCCAGCTGCACGGCAACGATCTGCTGGCCAGCGCCCACAAGCTGCTCGATAGCGCCCAGGCTCTGGTTGATTCGCTGGAGGAAACCATTGCCGCCGACAAGACGCCGCCGGCCAAGCCCAAACCATCGCCCGTGGTTGAGCCGGAGCCCGCCGAGGATCTTTACTCCGACGAAGCCGGCATACCGGTCGACGACTAAGTTCAGGAGATAAGTTAAGGAGACGTCTTATGTCTAAACCCCAAGAATTAAAGGATTTGGAGAAAGCCGTCTACGAGGCGTTCCCCAACGACGGCTTGTATGCCAAGGCAATTGACGTTGGCGACAATCATTCAGTTCACGTCGGCATCTATGTAGGCGGCAGGCCCATCTCCTTGTTCGAGGACCGACCGGAAGTCGGCACTATCGAGATGTGGAGCCGAAATCACGAGCTGAGCGCAGAGGAGAACGGCGAACGAGACCGGACTTTGTTGCTGCTGCAGGCGTTGTGTCGGTTTTATAACACCGGCGGCAGTAAAGTTGAACTGGACTGGTACGTATCCCAGATCGAAACCATCCCCAGCTGGCCGGTGCTCAGCCCTCCTGGTTTCGGCCTAGTCAGCAGCGTGCTGACCGAAGCCGGCACGTTCGAGCATCTGTTTGCCAACCCCGACAGCCGTTACGTGGTGCGCTGGGCTGAGGGTCAGTATTTCGATATATTATCGGAGGTGCAATTCAACAATCAGGTGTTGCAATCTGAAAGGGAGCAAGCCAATGAGTCGGAACAATCCGAGAGAGACAATCGGGTCCCGGCCGGAGACTCCTTTACCCGTAGCCTCCCAGGAGCCGTACAGGATCGAGCAGATCCTCAAACTTCGCCGGACGATGGAAAAGGAGCTTAGTCACTACGTCGGCACCACACCCGTAGGCCCGCAGTTCGAGCAATTCGTCACCGATGTTCGCGACTTGCTGCCCGGCAAGATGCCTGACAAGCGGCCCCAGGACTACGACAAGGTATTCGATTCACTGAGACACATGGCCGGCCAGCCGATCACCAAGGAAGATCTCAGAGACAATCTGTGGCGGCTGGCCGGCAATTTGAAACGCATAGACGGACACCTCGCCGTTCCTCCGTGGACATGTCAGCCGCAGGCCGAATGGGTGCCGGCCAACATCACGGCTATCCGCCGCCGTCGCAACAATTCCGGTGTGCTGGGCTACTTGTTTTACTTCCGCATTCTGGCAGGTCCGGCATGCCCCATGATCGTCTCCAGGTTCTGGACCAGCAGATTTTGTTACTTCCTGGCTGAATACATGGGGTTTCTCCGCGAGTACAGCTCGGTCAACCGCAATGCGGACATACCCAGGCGATTGTTTCATCATCCGTCTGAGTTCGTGACGTTGCGGCTTGAGCTGTTGTTGGAGTCACGGTTGTCTACGGGCAGAGAGCCTGGATTCGAGCGGGTGCAGGTGCCCCCGGCGCTGCTCAAGTTCAATCTCGAACAACTAAAGTACCGCGATCGCATCGACGGCAAGCCGTACATCTGCCCGGAGGGCTACCCGGAGGACTTCCTGTGTTGCACCTGCGAGGTCGGCTACAAGAAGTGCCGGGCGGGCTGCCACGCGGAAGACTACATTGTGGGCAGCTGCCCGTCGTGCCACAACGATCACGCCTGGTTTGACCCGGAGCTGCTGAGCGCCGTGTGCGTGATCTGCTACGAAAAACAACAGATAGAAAGAGAGGCGACCTAATGCCGATGTTTAAGGTTGACGTGGTGGAGATTCGCCACGCTCCCTGCACTTACACCGTGGAAGCCGATTCGGCCGACCAAGCCTATGTAAAGGCCAGTATCGGCGATACCGTCAGCGAAGATAATAACGGCAGCTACGAGGTTGCCGATCGGAACGTTTCAGTTGTAATTGAGGAAGGATAAGTTAGATGTCCGCAAACATGACCATTAACAAGATATTCAACGCTGCTCCCGTGTTCGACTTGCTGGAAGGTTGCGATCGCTGGGAGATCAACGTCGACAAGCATTACGGCATAGTGGCGCTGGTCGACGTGATGCCACGAATGGTACCTGCGGGTCGCACGGCCGATTCAGCGATCGTACAGGCGGCCCGCACCAGCACCGGCAAAGGGATCAGCACGCCGGCCAAGGATCGTGCCTTGATCCGCCGGCTGTACCGCGACATGCACACCAGCCCGTTCGAGATGGTGGAGTTCAAGTTTCACCAGGTCCTGCCGATCTTCGTGGCCCGCCAGCTGATCCGTCATCGCACGGCGAATGTGAATGAATATTCCTTGCGCTACGCTCCGGCCAAGGATCGGTTTTGGTTTCCCGATGGGCCTGAGTCCATCCGAGCCCAGAGCTTGACTAACAAGCAGCACACCGAGGGCGGCATTCCCTTGCGGGATGCGGCTGAATTCATCGAGTCGCTGCATGAAGGCAGTGAAGATCAGATGACGCGATATCGCAAAGCCTTGGAGGCTGGCGTCGGCCGCGAGCTGGCTCGTACTCATCTGCCGGTCAACTTGTACACTGAGTGGTATTGGAAGATCGACTTGAACAACTTGCTCAAGCTGCTGGGTTTGCGACAAGACAAGCATGCCCAGGCCGAGATCCGCGTCTATGCCGAGGCCATGTACGAGCTGATCAAGGGCATGGTCCCCGAGTCGTTGGCGGCCTACGACGACTATCACGTCAATCGCGGGGCTGTCACGTTCAGCACGTTGGACATCCGCGTCATCAACGGCGAAGATCCGGCGGCTGTCTACGACAGCGAAAACGAAGCCAAGGCGATGATCGAAAAGTGCGACAAATGTGCGGACACCGATCATCATGCTTTGGGTGCCACCGGGCCGATGGGTGCGGTGGCCAGCAGGATTCTCGCGGCGATGTACCAGATCAAGCAGAACGCGGCGGATAAGGCGGCAGCTGACGCTAACGCCGATGCAGACCGGAAAGGAAGTTAGACAATGCCGCGATACGCCGCCCGCACAGAAGTAAGCCCCGAAGATTCGCGCGGCGAGATTGAGCGCCTCGTACGAAAGTACGGGGCGCTTGGTTTCGCCTATGGGTATGAGGGCAACAAGGCCATGCTCGGCTTCAAGACCAGGAGCCGCAGCATCCGGTTCATCATCCCGATGCCTGATGAGCCGGAGGATATGACCGTCGTCAAGGAGCGACGCAAGTACGAGCAGGAAGTCAGACGGCTGTGGCGCTCGGCTGTTCTGATCATCAAGGCCAAGTTCGAGGCCGTAGAGAGCGGCATCGTCACGTTTGACCAGGAGTGGTTGTACTACATCGTGACCGACGACGGCTCTACCGTGGGAGATCATATTGTGCCCCAACTCGGTAAAGGCAAGCCGATGCCATTGCTTCCTGATTTTCATTCCGGTAACTTGATCGAAGCCGAAGCCAAAGTGATACACAGGAAATAGGAAGCATCATGTCCCTGCAGGCCAGATTATCTCAGAGCGATCCCCGACTGTACGACCCTAACAGAGACATCGCCCACAACTTCGAGTTTGTGGTCAAGAAGGCTGCTGACTTCCTAGAAGACAGGCAGTGGCCGGCGCTGCACGAATGGCTGGACAGTCAGGGAGTCACGCTGGATGATCTGGGACACGCCTGCCAGGCGTACATTCTGTACGTCTCAACCACTGCGCAATATAAGAGCGAGACGCTGGCACAGGGGCTGCAGCGGTCGGGATGGGATCAAGTGCCCGAGGCCGCCAAGATTGCCCATCAGGCGTACATCGGCTTGATCATGACCGGAATGTGGTATCACGCCGCCAGGGCTTCGTCGATCGGCGGAGGCTCGAACATGGATGCCGTGGCCCTCGTGGAAGAGGGCAGCCGTATTGCCCGGCGGATGACAGGACCGTGGTGGAAATGGAAGTTGCGCCGGCTTGTCGCCGCCGTGAAGAAGTTTGTCAGCCAATGTCGAAAATCAAACCCGAAGAACTAAGCAGACAGACCATGCAAGCCGGAATCATCATCAATCGCCTCTTGGCATCTTTGAAAATGCCACAGATTCCGGACAATTATTGTGCGTTCGACACTGAGACCACCGGCTTTGACCGGAATAAAGATTTGATCATCGAATGGGGTCACTGCATGGTGCATGACCGTAAGGTGGTCAACCGTGCGTCATTCCTGATCAACTGGTACGACCCTGCCAGCGGTATCCCGCCGTCGTACATCGACGCTCGCCTGGAATGGATCGCCAACCAGATGCGGGTCAACGGGCGTACCTGGCGGATCACGCCTGAGCTGCTTAAGACCAGGGGCATGTCGCCGGTTAAATTCATTCCCTGGCTGTTGCAGTACCTGAGGACGGTGCAGGAAAGCGGCATCATGTTCGCTTCACACAACGGCATCAACTACGACACCCAGATGATCACGGCGCATTTCAAGCACAACCTGGGCGAGGACTTTGTCTTTGGCCCCGACGAGGTGTTTGACACTGGGGCGATCGAGAAGGCCAGTCAGATGACCGACACGGAGAAGGCCATGCCGGCTCTGGGCGAGGCGATGAACGAATACTTCCGCCGTATCTGCTACTGCCATGCACCAGGAGCGATATGGAACCTTGACCAGCACGTGGTGACCAAGTACGACATGATCAAGAAGTACGGGCTGGACCCGACAAAGATGCACACCGCTGGCGAGGATTCCTTTGCCCTATATTGCCTGATGGAGGAGTTCCGGCGGTTGACCGATGAGACGCGTGACGAATTCAGCCACATGACCTTTCCGCCTCGGGCACCCCTGCCTGTCAAGCCCGTCAAGACCGTCAAGCTGTCCAAGCCGGCGGCCCCGGCGGCCCAGCCGCGTGTACAGGGAACCACGGCTGTGTACAATTCGCTTCCAGTCAGGCCCAGCTACCGCAGGCAGCGCAGCCGCTGACTACAAAAGTTGTTTTCAAATCAAGGAGATCGACGTGACCAAACTACAGCCACTCGGCACTAAGCTGGTTGTGCGTAAAGACCGGCCAGCAACCAAGACGGCAGCCGGCATCATCATTCCTCAAAAGACGCTTGACAAGGAGGCTCCCCGTAAGGGCACGGTGGTGGCCATCGGTCCCGAGGTGGGATTCAAGAGCTTCGAGGCTCGCCGGAAGCTTATTGAAGTGCTCCGCCAGGACATCAAGTCCGAGGTGTTTCCAGCTGGGACAGTGGAAGGTTCAATCGCCCCGATCTGGACTCCCAGGATCGGTGACACTGTCCTGTTCAACGCTTTTGCCGGCACCGACATCGAAGTCGGCGAAGGCAACGAGATGGAGTTGCTGACGGTCATGCTGGAAGACGATGTGCTGGCTATCGTCAGCGATGACGGCAAGACCGCCAGCGACGAGTTCGCCACGGCGGCCAAGGCCGTGACGGGCACGTCCAAGAAACAGAAATAATTAGCGTGATTCGCCATGGCCAAGAAGAAGTTAGTCAAGGACATGACGACGCAACAGCGGCGAACGCGGCAGCATAAAACCAATGCCGATTCGCCGCTGTGGCGTCGCAAGGCGCTGTCCATGTGGTCGGAGATGGTGCGTCTGCTGGCTAGTTACGAGTGCGAGTTGTGTAAAGCGCCGGCCAGCGAAGTACAGCTGCAGGCTCACCACTTGCTGCCGAAGGAGCGGTATCAGTGGCTCATGTTCGCTCCCATCAACGGCGTGTGTCTGTGTACCCAATGCCATAAACACAGTCGCTATGCCGCCCATCGTAATCCGATCTTTTTTGCCGTGTGGCTTAAAGCCAACCAGCCTGAGAAGTACAAGTGGGTTCTGCAGCACGTACACGACGAGGTACAAAAGTCAGTCGTGTTCCAGCGGGCCTACAACTACCTTTACGCTCGGGCGCTGGCTTTAGGCTGGGACCCGGCGAGAAAGACTTAAAATGCTAAACGAAGTCACAGACGACCCAGACGTGTCGCCGATCGAGCACTTCCAGAAACCTCCTTTTCTGGTGCAGCCTAGCGACTACGGAGACGGGTCGATTTTGTATCGCACGGACGGTTGCAAGGTTTACGTGATGAAGCCAAATAAGGTCAGGAGAACGTCGCAGTTCAGCGACTTGCTGATCGAGCTGGATGGATTTAACGGCGGAGCCTACTCGCCAGAGCAAATGACCGAGGTCGGCTTCATGCTGATCCAGGCTGCCATCACCGCCCGGCGGTTTCTAAAGAATACCCTGAGCAATCAGAAGAAGAAAAAGGTCTCTCAGCGGAACAAGGGCCGGGACGAGCGGCGGCGGAAGTACCTGATGCGGGAGTTGGCTAAACTGGAGAAGAAGTAATGGTCAAAGCTAACGGGAAAATGATCAAGGTTCGGTTTAATGCGTCATTCGAGGTTTTAGTGTACGTGCCCGAAGGTATAAGTGAGGAGGACGCTATCGCTGACATCGAAATCCCTGAAACAGTCGGCTGCAAGTACCGGCCGGATACTTTCACGGTCAGTGATGTAGAACAACTTGGGATTAAAGAATGATGCCGATCACATACGTCAGCAACCGTCAGCTGTTGCGTGATATCGAGGAGTGGGCCACGGTGCTGCCGCGATTCGATGCTTATGCTGGCGTGCCCCGAGGCGGGACGTTCATTGCTTCGTACCTGGCCTGCCGGCTCAGCGCACCGCTGGTTTCCCTGGATCACCTGTACACTCACGACGTGATGGAAAATCACAATCTGTCGGTGCATATCGACCCCATGAACGTCACCAAGTTCAAACCGTTTCCAGGCCACGCACGTATTCTGGTCGTCGACGACAATGTCAGTGTCAACACTCGTACGTTCACTCGAATTCGCAACATGCTAGGCGGATTTAACAGATCCAAGATGACCATCTGCACGGCGACGATGTATCGCAGCAATCCTCACACGCCGGTGGACTACTATTTCAAAGACGTCAGTCCTCCGCCGATCTTCGAGTTTGACTGGTTTCGCCGCCACTACGTTCAGCACGCAGGCATCGACTTTGACGGCGTGCTGTGTCCTGATTACGGCCCTCCCGAGCAGGAGCATCCTGACCCCGGTTACTTGAATCACCTGCAGAATGCCAAGTGCAGGATTGCGCCTGGTTTTACGGTCAAGGCGATTGTGACTGCCCGCCTGTCACGACATCGGTCGGAAACCGAGAAGTGGCTCAATGATCACGGCATTCGATATAAGGAGCTGATCATGTATGATTCGGACTCCGCCCAGAAACGTCGCGAGCGGGGCGACTGGTGGAGGCATAAGGCCGACTTCCTGGCCCGGCCGGACGTGTGGTTTTTCGCTGAGAGTAATCGGCACGAAGCCAAGGCGATCTGGGAGCGCACCGGCAAGCCGGTGATCTGCACCGACACGGGAGAAATGTTCAAGTGAAAGAAGGCTATCAATGGCAAAAGCGGCACAACCTGAGAAGCACGAAGTATGGTTTCTCTGGGGGACCGAAGCCTGCAACAAGTACAACAGTGAAGGTAATGTCGAGGAGCACGATTTAACGCATCACGAATACGCTACTAAGGCCGAGTTGGATGCGTTCATTGAAGGGGTAGAAGCGGCTGAGGGGTGGATGGAATCTCAGCAGTTTGACGAGAAGCCAGTCAGCTCGTCCAACGAAGAAGACTCGTTCAAGGAAGAAGACGAATGAAACTGAAAACAACTTTTGCGGTTCACAAACAAGACTGTCTGATCGGTGTGCCCCGGCGTGTCGCCGAGGGTCTGCCCACCTTGGCTGCGTTTGATCCGCCCTACAATCTGGGCCAGCCCTACAGCGACTACGTCGATCGTAAGACCCAGGACGAGTACATTTCGTTCTTGCAGCAGCGGGTTGACGTGACCTGCCGGCATATGCACCCGCACGGCTCGATCTGGATTGCCATCAACGACGCCAACGTGTCTGAGGTGGACGTTATGTGTAAGGGGATGGGGCTATTCCCCCGCAGGAAAATAATTTGGCATTACACGTTCGGCCAGAACGGCACCAAGAACTTCACCGCCAGTCATATCACCTGGCTGTACTACACGATGCACCAGACCAAGTTTACCTTCAACGCCGACGCGATCAAGGTGCCCTCGGCGAGGCAGCTGGTCTACAACGACAAGCGGCAGGCTGCCGGCGGCCGTCTGCCTAATGACACTTGGGTGCTGCTGCCCGATCGTGAGCCGGCGGCGTTCAAGCCCGTTAGCAACACCTGGTTGTTCAGCCGCGTGTGCGGCACTTTCAAGGACAAGATCGAGGAAAGTCCCAACCAGATGCCGGTTGAACTCATGCAGCGCATCGTCAGCGCCTGCAGCAACCCCGGCGACACGGTGCTTGATATTTTCAACGGCACGGGTACCACCGGCGTGGCTGCGTTGTCCCTGGGACGTAGTTACATCGGCTTTGACGTATCGGCGGCCTGCGTCAAGGCGTCCATCGAGCGTATTGCAACTCATAATTTCAACGCATATAAAATCGCCTGACGCAGTAACTACTGTCGCGGAAAGCAGAGGTCGATCGTGCAGAAACCGGAAGACAAGATCCACCCGATCGTCGAAAAAGTGATCTGCGACATGTGCGGCAAGTTTTTCGGTTACATAAGAGAAAACGGCACGGGGCCGCAGTTCGACGAATGTGATTTGCATGAAGTAGAACGCGTGCCTAACGAAACGGTGCAGAAGCTGATTGCGAATGGTAATTACACAGCGGCTAAAGAACTGGTGGAAACCCAGAAACTACATATACCGCCGTGTCCCATGAAATTGCGTCTATTGCGTTATGAGCGTGTGCGTCGCCCTACCGGTGTAGGCGGTGGAAGAGCAGGACCGTACGACACGGATGCTTTTAAGCGCTCCGGGGATTAACAAACAAAGGAACGTGATGAGTCAGACCAAGACCATTTCAGTTGGATTGAAGTTTGAGGGGACTGTGTCCGTCGCCGTGCCTGAGCATTTGGGTGACCTGGACGCTAAGGCGATGGCCGAGAACATGGCGTTGGCCCGCATTCTGGCGGTGACCGACAATCCGGATGCCCCGGACGAAGAAGCTGTTGCGTCGTACCAACAGACCTGTTCGGAAAAAGCCAAGAAGACTGCCGCTAATGACTGGGACGTTGCGTTGCCTACCGCCATCGACGGCTCGTGGGATCTGACCGGCGTCGTCGAAGAGAAGGTCAGCGCGGAAGACGCCCAGCAGGCCGCTAATGATGCCCGTGCAATTGCCAGCACGGAAAGCGAGATTGACGCCCGGATCGCTTACGTGGCCCTGGTGTGCTCCCGTCAGCTCTATGGGCTGGCTCTGCGTGAGATGGGACAGCGTTTGTCGCAGATCAAGCTTGCCGGCGATCGCACGCCACATCCGTCGACAATGGACGTAATGATCCAGGCGGCTACAGCTAAGGCAGGCGAGCCGTTTGACGGCGCTGACCTGCTTAACACGTTCATTTCAGCTATCGTGCCATGGATGACCGATGTGGTCGGCAAGGCCATTGTCGACGACAAGGAAGGTCACAGGAAGGCGGCTGAGGAAGCCGACAAGCGACGACGCGAAGTGATACTGTATACCGGGCTGCCGATCAACGATGGTCTGTTGCATCGCGATCGTCCGGCCATCTTCATTGGTCCCAAAGACTTGCTCCAGTTCGTGATGAGCTGGATCGACTATTCTGCCAATGAGCATGTCGATGACATGCTGCCTGGTTCGCACTTTTTGACCGTCCGGCTATATGACGCGAAGACGACGCTGGAGAACAGCGATTTCTGTCTGCGGCTTAACAAGCCGGACTGGATGAACTTCGCCGGCGGCAGCACACGGATGGACAAGTTCCGTGAGATGCTTTCACGTCGCGTTAAGCGGTCGATCGATCTTCTGATTGTCGAAGACATTGCCGCTGCCAATACGGTGGGAAAAATTCTCACTGGGTCTATGACTGATAGCGACTACGGCGGCTACGCCCCTGCGCGTATTCAGGAAGCCATGGCCAGAATCTGCGACTGGGCAAACAAGTTCGCCACCGGGGTGGTCGGCGGTATTCCCATCGGCCCGAAGATCAAGCCCTTACGCGATGAATTCCCGTCGCTTAAGGACAAGTGCGACATCTACTTCGTGGACGCTGATCCACCGATTCACGATTCGGTTGTGATCAACATCAGGCATCCCAACGGACAAACGTTGCAGTTTGAAACTACGAGACAGTCCCTGGCCGGCTCCAGCGACAAGGTATTGCTTCCGCCTCCGTCTTCGTCGATCATCGTCCCTTAACCGAGTTTATTCATGAGCAAGCAACCCGAACAACCCGAACAACCCGGACAGACCGAAAAGCTTGAGTCCGGCGATCGTCATCTGCTTATAGTCGGATTCACCACCCGACTGATTACCGGCATGACTCCTGATCCGTCCAAGCTGGAACCGCCTGAGCGGTATAAAGATCCAGCTGTCATTGAACGATGGCGCAAAGAACACACCGAAAAGCTGGCTGACAAGCTGCTGATGCAACCTTACTCGGCTACGTTCGAGACGGTGGTCATTCATGCTCGCGGCGAGACCAACACTTGGACGTACCGCGATCCGCTGGCCAAGACCGGCTATCGACTGCCCGTGGCTTTGTCGGTATGGCACTGGCTGAAAAATCTCTGGACGCCCTGCCCGTGGCCGCACGAGTCTCCACCCCGTTGGCCCAACGGCCAATCGCCGGCCGTACTGGCTGGCTTTGACATTCGCCTGTTCACCAAGATCATGGCGATGGAATGCAACAAGCCGGCCAACCAGCCTCGCAATCGCGATGGCAGCATTCGCAACGACGCACAGGCGACTTTGCCGTCGTCGTTCTGGTTCGGTACTTCGGTCAATCGCGATATGGAATCGATTGCTCTGATCAACGACAGCGAGTTCAAGGAAATTGACTGGCCGATGGTGCTCAAGCATCATGAGCTGACCGACGAATTCAAGGATTGGCAGGGACCGCACAAGAACGCGGTCTTGGACGTGGCGCTGGCCGTCAGGCTCATAGACGCCAACGGCATGATCGGTGAATTCAAGACCGAAGAAGATATACGGTAGAGCATGCAGGAACCTCTGTCTTATTTTCGTCATCCAGGCACGCCGTTGGTGCCGAAGCCCTACATGGACTTTGGCACTGCCGAAAACCTGAGCGGATTTGCTGTACAGTACCGGTTTTTCTCGCCGGCTTTGCTCTATCTGTTTGGCTTTTTCACTGATCACCACCTGGTCGATTTTCTGCGAGAGCAGAAGCACGAAGTGCCGATCTGGATGTACACTTTCGACCGGCCCATATTTGCCGGCATGGAAGATCGCGGGAATCATTCAGGGTGGAATCACACCCTGCTTGCCGTAACAACGGATCAGTGGACGGCGCTGGAGAGTTTTATCCTGTCGGTAGCCATTTGCGACTACTCCAACAAGGCAGTCTTCCGCACGGGAGCCCAGGACATCAACATTGCCGATCCGCTGTGGGTGGACCGCAACAGCGGACTGTTGTGCCCTTCTACGCCGCTGCTGCCGATAGTCGTATTCGGCGTCAACGGCAGCGCCGGATGTGTGGCACTAAATCGTCATGCCCATCCGCCGGCAGCATGCCGGTTTAAGCCGCTGGCGGAAACAGTCGGTTTCGGCAGGTACGTCTTGCAGGACGAGCCCAGGCTCGCTCATAGCGTTCTTGATACTTATCTCAGCCGACTGCCGGCTGCTGCGGTGAAGCCGGATTTTCGCGATATCAACTCCCTGGATGCTTTACACCAGCAAAGCATCCGGGATGCCATTGCACTATATAAAAAGGAGTTCGGACAATGAAGACTCATCTGACGATCCCAACGGGAGCCGTCATCACCGTCAAACTTAAGAGCGGCAAGACAATCGGCAACGACGAAGTGGCCGGCATCGAGATCAAACCGTTCTTTTCCGGCGGCAATGCTCAGGCACCGGTCGTTCACGTCGAAACGATACTGGACGACGGTTTTGTCGTTGAACGGGTTTCGCTTCTGGTCAGCGGCTCCAACGGCAAGTCGTTCCGGAAGGAATTGAAAGACTTGTCTGTCAGCGCCATACCGGCTATCGAGAAGAAGCGGGCAGCTTCCAACTCCAAGCCTGGGTCCAAGTAGCATCTAAGCCTGAGTCCGAGTAGCATCCAAGTAATGAGCCAGCAAATTGTGCCATCCCGGTTGCACTTGGCCAAGGTATTTGAGTCGGTCACGGCGTACACCCGTGAAGACGGCGGCTTGAAACTCGTGCGCACAGATCCTTCGCTGGAGGATCAGATCAACCAGTGGGTCAAGGCTACACGTAATTTGCTTGTCAGCGCCGGCGATGTAAGCTGGCTGCCTCGGCCTGACACACCGGATGGTCAGGTCATCGAACATCGTGCCATTGCGATGCTATACGTGCCCGCTGTTGAGAAGACCAATGCCAAACCCTACGGATCGGACCAGATCGCCAAGCTCCAGCCCGAAAGACAAATCATCGTCACCGCAGCCCCAACCGGAGCCAGCACCGAAAAAGCTGACCAACCGGGAGCAAGTGGAAGCCCTGATCGGCGAGCGGACTCTGTTTCGGCTTCGGAATCCGGGGCAGGTGAAGTTGGTAACGACGAGCGACGGCGACTTCGAGTCCCAGATGTTATTCCGACATCTCTCCCCTGAAACCGTTCAGCGTTTGTCTAAGCCGGAGAAGAGTTCGCAACTGTATCCGGATGCCAGGCTGCCGCAGTTTTTCACGGTCGACAGGGAGACTGATGGCGGCACGAGTATTCGCGAGTTTGCCGATCTGCAATCCATGCTGCATCACGTCCGCGAGATGGATGGTACGGAAACTGACATCGTGCCGGTGTGCGGGTGGCTGTACCCGTATTCCAAGAAGACAGACGGCGATCCTCGTATTATTTTTGCGCCGGATGGCACGGCACGACTGTTGGATAAGCGACTGACTGTGGTCACCGAGCTTGAGGCCACAGTCAGCGTTCAGGATGACTGGTACATGGGTATGCTGGAGACCGATAGTGTCTGTCATTCCGGTGAAGACGACGTTCCACCTCCGCCATTAACGCCAGAGTCGATGCGAGTGGAAGAATCATTAGCGTTCCAGGAGCAAGTCATCCCGGAAGACGAAGAAATGATCGACGTGACGCCGGAAGAAGACGTCACAGGCGACGAAGCAGAGGATGAAGCAGAGTCGGACGAGGAAGACAACGACAGATAATTAAGCGTTTCAACGCGTCAAAGAAGCGAAGGCGACTCGGTGTTTCACCGGGTCGCTTTCGTTATGCCCCTAGTTTTTGTTCGTTGAAGGAGACCAATGTCCAAGACAGATCTAGTCAGTACCACGGAGGTTTCGACAGGGGTAGAGTTGCCCGGTCTTGACCCGTCAGTCGCAGAGCTTCGCAAGGTATTCAAGCTGGATGAGCTGTACCGCAGACTGACTCAAGGCCACGTTACTCGCAACTGCATAGGCTTGGGTGCTACCTTTAGCGCCAGTGATATACCGGTGGCATTCTCCAACCGGCTGATTTACCGGGCGGATCAGGTATTGTTCCAGGCCATTAGAGATGTGCCCGCCGGCTGCATGACCGGCATGGACCATCGCAGTGTTTATGTCAGCAGCGCCAGATCGACCATTCTCAACGGCGCTCCGGTGCTAAAGTTCGACGCAGCCGATACTGCCGTGATGCTGTCGCATCCGCCGGGCGGCTACGTCAACGACAAGAAGCGGCCGGAAGAGTTTTCCCTGTTTTCGGCTTTGAACCGCGACATGACCGAGTACGCTTTCTGGTCTGTCGACGACAGGGGCCGGCCGATATTGCCTGTTTGGCATCATGCCAGGCAAATGGCAGCTAAGATGAAAAAGGGCGATTTGAAAACGACGGGGATCAAGCCCTCCATGCTTGAGGAATTAAGTCGTGGCAGCACCAGGATGTATCGATATCCCTGTGAACTTCCGATGCCGTTTCTGTCTTTCAAACCGGCATCGTCGGGATTCGGCTTCGGAGCGTTCTTGTCCACGACGTTTCAGCAGGTCAGTGAAGCCGAGGTCGCGGTCGAATCACTGGAATGTCCGCGATGTCACATCTTACACGACCTGAACGTTTTCGGGCTGCACGACGATACGGGCGTTACATTGGTCACTACGGAGAGACAGTTGCAGCTTGAGTTCACTGACGACCGCGATATATTCATCGCGTTCGCTCCGTGTGGTTGTCGTGGCAGCCTGGCTGATGGCCGTACGGTATGGCACATGTCAGACGCCAGGCCCAGGCAGTTTGTCCGTCACTTCAACGATGGGTTCAAGGCCGGCTTCTGCCGTGCCGTGTCGCGAGGATTACGATTCTACGCTCCGGCCAGGTGCTCTTACGCCGGATGCAAACAAATCAGGCTGAACATCAACGGGCTGATGAGCGATAGTCACCGATTCGACACTGACAGTGGATTTTTCGATATTCACGTCAGGCCGAATCTGCCAATGAGGCTTCAACCGGGAGACACATTAAAGCCGGGTGACTTGTTGCTCCAGTGGCTGCAGCAGCCGGCTTCCTATTTGGAATGGTGGGGCCGTCAACCTTTACAGAATTGCTGGAACAACCTTCTGGAGATTTTTCAGGACAGCCGATGGCTGGAGGTAATGCAGATGGAATGGTTCGCCAACCAGGCGATTTTACTTGACGATCAGGTGCTTCTGCCGTTTCATATTATCAGTCGGGCGGCATCCAAGCTCAAACCCGTGGGCTTGAGCTGGGATTTCGGCCGGCTGGTGGGACGGATGAACCATGCCCGGACGTTATGCCGGCTGGACCCGATCGGGATAAACCGCTGGAATGATCTGCGGCACGAGATGATGTACGGCGTCGAGTTGGACGCCAGGATCGACGATCCAAGAATTAAACCAGATAACAAGCGTCCGAGACGTCGCAACGGCGCTCGGCGATAACATTCAAATTCCGGCAGGATTACTCCTGCCAGGAAAGGCCATCCATCTGGATGACCTTTTCTTTAGCTATCAGGCCCGTTAGAATCGAATTTGTCAGTCGTGCGCAAAAGTTAATTTGTATTCGGGTATAAGGAACACCGCATGAGCGGAGAGATCAATAAATGGTGGAAGACCACCGGCGACGACAAGCCGTTGCGCGTCTACACACCGGACCCCAGGCGGTATCATTCACCGGACTCCAAGGAAATGCACGAGATGGGCGGCAGCTCAGTGGGGGCTGCGGTGATGATCCCGAGAGCCAACATCGACGGCACCAGTATGGGATTTGATCCCAACCGTGCCGGGGTATTCACCATCGACCCCGACAAACCTAATTCTGGAGGCGGCATTGCGGTCGACCCGGCCAAATTCATCAACGCAAACATCGAGTCAGCGTTATCCCGCGTGGGCCGGGTCGGTGGAGGTCGCGAGGACGTCGAATCGCAGCAGAATGCCTTCGCTGCGTTCCAGATTCTGTCTCAGCACGGCGCTGGCGCTGATCCTGACATGGCTGTGGTGGTGGCCGAAGCCGAAATCAACGCTCACAATCCGACATCACGCAGTGGCCGCCGAAGCAACGGTCGCCACGTTACGCCGCTGCAGCGACGTTCCCCGACTGCCTCGCAAATCTCCCAGCCTGTTGATGATCTGGTTCAACCTCAAGTCAAGGAAGCTTCCGTCATGCCGACTTCTTCACCACGCCGCCAGCCGCTTCGAAAGCCGGCTGCGCCGGCGAAAACGGATCAGACCGTGCAAATGAGCAATGCCCAGGCCATGGCCATGCTGACCAGCATGTTCAAGCATTTGCAAAACGGCGGGGTGCATGCTGTCGATCCTGCCAGCGCACCTGTCGAGGAAGTTGACGAGCAGCCGATCGAAGAACAGTTCGCTGAGGAGCAACCACAGGATGACCTGGCTGAGCCTCTTGAGCCGATCTACGAAGAGCCTGAGCCCGAGCCCGTGTACGAGGAGCCTGCACCCGAACCGGCTCCGCCGCCGAGGCGAGCGGCCGACCGTCCGGCACCGCGACAAGCGCCAGCGCCAGCTCAGCATATGACTGGACGCCATCCTGTCGCCAGCAGCGTGCAGGATACTCTCTCGTCCCTCCAGGTTGGTTTTCTCAAGACTACGCCTCAGCGGCCGCAGATTCGCGTTGTGTTCGGCCTGGGGGCCAAAGGCACCATGCAGACGCGGTATCACGACGCTATTGCCGGCACTGGCTGTCTGGTGCTGGTTTACGACTGCCGCTACGATGGCGGCGACATGTATGTGCCGCCGGCCGCCCCTGATGAAATCATCTCCGTTCGGATCGTCAGGCCGCCGGCACAAGAGGGCGGGGACACAAAGGTCGAGCAGTACACAGCGGCTTCCATGGGGATGGCGTTTAACATGGGACAGTTGGACTTCATTGTCCTGGTAATCCCCGAAGATATGCAGGGGGAAAGTCACCAGGCCGAACAGTCCGGTGGTTTTGAACAACCCGTTTAGGAGAATGTCATGATGGAAAAGCAAGGCATCGTTCCCGAAGAACAGCAAGTCAAGCAGGCCAGCAAGCCCGCGATCAAGCAGGGTTGCGACAGTGGCCGCTGCCCGCCGAGGCCGGACAAGCCGAACAACGCCGCCGATCGCGTCGCTGATGCTGTTGTCGACAAGATTAAGAACGGGTGATTGCGGGTAGCGGACAGGCGGTCCGTAGTTCGTTCTCAAGGATGAGACCATGGGCATGATGCGTTCACAAGGCGGCGGAGGGGGGTTGTGGAACAACCATTTCCCCAATCCATTTCTGGACATTGCTTCAATGGCAATGCCGCAGAGTCTTAAGAGCGCTCTTTACTGGGCGGAATATCTGTGGTTGAGTCAGGGCACGTACCGTTCGGCAATGGAACGGCTGGTCTCTTATTTCATCACCGACGTTGAAATCAGCGGTGACGAGGCAGGCGATGACGAGAAGGACAAGTGGAAGCAGTTCATGACCGAGACGATCGGTATTACCACGGAAATACAAAATGCGCTGCGTAACAGGTTATGTTACGGTAATTCGATGATCAGCATCATCTCTCCCTTCAAGCGCTTTCTCAGATGTCCCAAGTGCGGTAGTTCTTATCCGCTGAGTCAGGTCTACTCCAATTCGGCGTTCAACTTCACCTGGGATGACATGCACTTCGTGGCCAGCTGCCCGACTTGCAAGGTCGGTTCAGGTTTTCGCGGGCGCTGGCGGGTGGACGACAAGCCGGATAACGAGGAACGTAAGCTCCGCATTAAGCACTGGAGCCCCCACGAGATTGAGATCCTGCACGACTACTACACCGACGAGACGGCTTATTTGTGGCGAATTCCCGAAGACTACAAGGCCCAGGTTCGCCGGGGTCATCTGTTTCATCTGGAGCGTGTCAGCCAGCCGTTGATGGACGCTATTCGCAACGGACGGCTGTTTCGCTTCAATCCTGATGCCTTGTATCACATGAAGGAGCCGACGCTGGGCGGCGTGCGTAATCGCGGCTGGGGCATTCCACGCACGTTGACCAACTTTCGTCAGATCTACTACGTTCAGGTGCTGCGTCGGTACAACGAGGCCATCGCCTTGGACTACGTCATGCCGTTTCGACTGCTCACGCCCATGCCACGTGGTGGCGGCATGTCGTCCGGCAGCGGACAAGCACAGGACCCGCTCATGTCGTTCGGTGGTGCCGACATCATGAGCAGTTTGCGGTCGATGCTGCGTCGGCGAAAGAAAGATCCGTGCGCCTGGCACGTTCTGCCGTTTCCGGTCAACGCTCAGTTTATCGGCGGTGATGCCAGCAAGCTGGCTCCCCGTGACTTGTTGGATCAGGGCAACGAAGAGTTGCTGACAGCCAGCAACATACCCGTGGACATCTACAAGGGTACTCTGCAGCTGCAAGCAGCTCCGCCTGCCTTGCGTCTGTTTGAGGCGACCAACGGTCACATGGTATTTGATGCCAACGCCATGTTGCGATGGTTCGTCCGGCAGATCAGCCAAATCATGAGCTGGGAAATCATCGATCCCAAGCTCAAGCGTGTGACTATCGCTGACGACATGAGCCAGACCATGGCTCGTTTGCAGTTGATGATGGGGCAGCAGATCTCCGGCACGACCGGGCTTACGCCGCTCGGTATCGACTGGAAGGAAGAACAGCGTCGGCAGGCGGAGGAAGCCAAGTTCCAGGCCGAGGAGCAAGCCAAGACCGAAGAAGAGATGCAGCAGTCTGGCTTTGCCCAGCAGATGGCCAAGGGCATGGTCACCCCTGGCCCCGGCGGCGCTCCACAGACGTCAGGCCCTGGTGGCGGCAATCCTGCTGCCGGTGGCGGTGGCGGTGGTGGCGGCGATCCTAGTCAGGGTGGCGCTGGTCCGGCGCAAGGTCCGGTCGACCAGTACCTGTCCAACATGGGTCCTAACACGCCGGTGCAGCCGCAGGACATGATGCAGGCGGCTGATACCATTGCCCAAGGCTTAATGGGTCAGCCCGAAGGCGTCAAGGATTCGCAGCTGAGATTGCTTAAGGGCAAAAATGAAGTGATGCACTCGCTGGTCAAGAGCCGCATGGACGCCATTCGCAGCCAGGCCAAGACACAAGGCGGCGCTGCCATGATTCAGCAGCAATTCGGTCAAGGTCAAGGCGGTGGTGGTGGCGGCGGAGGTGGTCAATGAGCGACAATAAGTCTACTACTCCAAACGACATGCGTGACAAAGCACAGGGCTTGGCGCAGCACATGCTTGGGCTCAACGTCGTCGATCGTGAGAGAACGATGAACGGATTCAAACGCAGCAATCCCGTTCTTTACGGTATGGTTAAGCTGTTCATGGCCAGGCTCAGTCGTGGCGTAAGCTAGGCAAAGCTATTGACTGGATCACTAAGCTCTGCGAGGATTCCTTGCTGAACCGGCGAAGGATGCGCCGCAATGACCGACGCACCTTCCTGAAAACATTCCATTGTTGTACGAAAGGATGCGTGCATTCATGTCCATCAAACGTCTCGAAGCGGTTATCGTTTGCAGAGATTACTCCGATTTCCTGTCTGAAACCCTGCCGTGGAATATGCGGCAGTTTGATCGTGTCATCGTGGTGACCAGCCCCGATGATATGGAAACCAAAAACCTTTGCGCTCATCTCTCCGTCGAATGTCGCGAGACTGACCTGTTCGACTGGGAGAAGAATGAGGAGGCCACAGCGTGCGATACGCTGGGCGTCAAGAAGGAAAACCGCCCCGGCCGCAACAAGTTCTGTAAGAGCCGTGGCATCGACTACGGCTTGGCTTACCTGCACCGTGACGACTGGGTCGTTCACCTCGATGCCGACGTGTGGCTGCCGCCGATGTTCCGCAACTGGTTCAACTGGATGCAGCCCGACAAGGACTGCATCTACGGTATGGACCGGTTCAACTGCGTCGGTTTCGACAAGTGGAAGGGTTTTCTGTCCAAGCACCCCAAGGAAGCTGAGTTCCACCAGCACATCCGCCACTGCCTGGTCATCCCGCCCACGGACATGCCGATGGGAGCCCGGATCTCGATTAAGGAGTACGGCGGCTACGTGCCGATCGGCTTCTTCCAGGCGTGGCACGCTGGCAGCACCAACCGGCGCTATCCGCACAACCAGGGCTCGGCCGAGCACACCGACGTGCTGCATTCGATCCAGTGGCCCGCCCGCAGCCGCCGGCACATTCCCGAGATGTTTGCGCTGCACCTGGAGAGTCTCAAGCTGGGCAACATGGGCCGCAACTGGAATGGCCGGGTGTCGCAGCAGTTTGGGCCTTTCGATCCCTTCGGCATTCGCAAGCCCGGATACCTGCAGCCCCAGGCTATCCAGGAGCGCAACGGCATCAAGACGGGCAGCGGCCAGACGGCGGCGGTCGGCCGTCATCATCATCATCCGGACTATCCGCCGATCAACATCACGGTTCAGCCGGCTCCGGTCAACCCCACGCCGCTGCAGGTCAACGTGGCGGCTCCCAACGTGCAGATCGCCAATAAGTGCGAATGCTGCTGTGAATACGGCTATGGCGACGGGTTTGGTCCGACGCCGATCACGCCGTGTATTACGGAGGACTAGCTGAGTGACGACCCCGCTGGTGGTTTACACTTGCATAACAGGCGGCAAAGCGACAGACGGTCTTAAGGCAGTCATCGCTCCGCAGGATGACGCCCGGCGCAAAGTTCGCTACGTATGCTTCACTGACTCTCTCACCGAGCAGGAAGGTCTTGACCTGGGTTGGGAAATTCTGCCGCCATTGTGGCGTCACGAAAAAGACCACAGGCGTACGTCGCGATGGCACAAGGTCAACAGCCACCGTTGCTTTGACAATCCTCTTGTCTTATGGCACGACGCCACGCATCAGCTTTGCGTAAATCCTTGGGAGATTGTCGACAAGCATTTGGGCGCATCCCATGTGGCTTCCTTTAAGCACCCCCAGCGGGATTGTGTCTACGACGAACTGCAAGCCTGCCTTCATTTGAAGAAGGACGATCCGACCGTCATGGCGATGCAGGTCAATCGCTATCGCATGATGGGCTATCCGGCTCATCACGGGTTACTGGAAACCACGTTGACTTTACGACGCAACGAACTGGTCACGCGACGGTTTAACGATTTGTGGTGGCGAGAGATCGTTGAAGGCAGTGTCCGCGATCAGTTGTCCGTTGGTTATGCGTTGTGGAAATCCGAGGCCCGCGTGGCAATCGTTCCCGGCAGCAGAACCACCTGTAAGTATTTCAATTTCACCCCACATTGTCGTTGACTGTGTTAGAAGTATAATTTAGTAATGACACAAGCGTGGTTAAAAGCAAATCGTGAAAAGTACCGACAAAGTTGTCATCGTTACTACATTAAAAATCGTGAGCGGATGTTAGGCCAAACCAGAAAGTGGGCAGCTGAACATCCTGACCGGTTGAAGAAATTACAAGATGATTGGAGAAAACGAAACAGGAAAAAGTTAGCAGCTAAACGATCGACAGCGTCTGCTAAGAATTACATGCGGACTTGGCGAAAAAATAATCGCGACAAAACGAGAGCGTATAATGCAAAGCAAAGAGAATCAGACGAAGGACGTTTTAAGAGAGCTTTGAAACGTTCCCAGGAAACCAGTAGAATATACGGTTATGTAGCGTGTACCGCGACAATCGAAGAAATCAAAGCAGCGTTTACTGGTTGCTGCAACAATCCGGGTTGTCGTCTACAAGAATCGAGTCATCGCCGTCGCCTGTCTTTAGATCACGATCACAAGACAGGAAAATTTCGCGGTTGGTTATGTGCCAATTGCAACTCAGCTGCTGGTTTCTTGAACGAGTGCAGTTTTCGTGCCGAGGGATTGTGGAAATATCTTTGCGACAACACGAACAAACGTCGTTAGGAGTATATCGTGGCAGTCAGCTACAAAATCATTAAGGACTGGCTAGCAAAAGAGGCCGCAAGCCACACGGCCAAGGTCAAACACACCCAGCAGACATCAAAGCCCAGCATGGGGATGTCGGCGATTCACGGCAGCAAGATCAGCCGGCCGAGCAACACCCAGTCGCCGCACCGGCTGGGACGCCGATCGATGTAACGTAAACACAAAAGTTGATTTGCAGTAAACACGGAGATTCGTCATGTCCGATCAGAATCCAGAAGACGCGATGCAACGATCCCTTGATGCCGCCAAGCGCCTACCACCGGTGATGGTGAGTCGACCCCGTATTCCCGGCATTCCCAACGTCGCCGCCGGAATTGCCCCGGCGAATCGCCGCCAGGCAGTCAAACAGCCCCACCCCATTGAAGATGAGTTGCCCTCGGCTGTGGCGTTTCGCCTGGCGTTCCTTGGTGCTGGCCAAGGCGGCGGCCGCATCGCTAACGCTTTCCGTGTGCTGGGCTATCGCCGCGTGGCTGCCTTCAACACCACTGACGCGGACTTCAACGGCCTGGACGAAGACATGCTCAAGCTCAGCTTGGATGTCGGCGGCGCTGGTAAGGACATGAATCAGGCCCGTGCCGCCATGCGAGGCCGCGAGGAAGACATCCGGGATTTGCTGGTGCGTGCCTGGGGCACGACGATGGACTATGCTCTGATCTGCACCAGCCTGGGCGGCGGCACTGGCGGCGGCTCTGCTCCTGAGCTGGTGAACCTGGCCCGTCAGTACATGACGACCCACGGCAGCAAGCCCAATGTGGGGGCTATCGTCAGCTTGCCTACCATCAGCGAGGGCTTCACGGTTTGCCGCAATGCCGTTCAGGGCCTGGATGCGCTGCTTAAGCTCAACGTCAGCCCGCTGATCATCATCGACAACGCCAAGATCCATCAGCTCTACAAACCGGGCATGAGCCAGCTGCACTCCACGGCCAACGACACAGTGGCGTCGTTGCTGCATCTGTTCAATCAGCTGGCCAGCATTCACAGCCCGTACATCACTTTCGACCGGTCGGAGCTGGGGCAGATCCTCGACAGCGGCCTGGTGGTGATGGGAGCCAGTGACATTCAGAAGTTCGACAGCCCTGCCGACGTGGGCTCGGCCATCCGCGAGCATCTGACCAACAACGTGTTGGCCCAGGTCAACTTATCCAGTGGCACCAAGGCAGCCTGCTTGTTTGTCGGCGACCAAGACGTGCTGGATCAATTGAGCCTGGATTATTTCGAGGCAGGATTTTCGCAACTGGATCGTTTGCTGAGCACTACCAAGCCCGATCAGCCTGTGCTGCATCGAGGCTTGTATGCCGGCACCGACAAGGGGCTACAGTCGTACGTTATCGTGGGCGGTTTGGACTTGCCCACTGAAAGGCTGGGGGAATTAGCTCGCAAGGGCGGATTGAACGTGGCGTCGTTTGCCGGGCAGCAAGCGATTGCGGCTCACAGCTCGGAGGCAGTTCACTTGGGAGTGGACGATGGGAGAAAACTCACCTGATCGGGCGTCCAAGTCGGTTGCGGTCGTGCCTGTCATTTTCGTGATCGACGGTGGCGCTAACCGCACGGCCACGATGCTCGTCAACCGCTTGACTACGTTGCATCCTGGCACGATAGTATCGGTCATCGATCGCAAGATCGATCGTGCGTCCGGCAAACTGATTCCGCTCCGCAGGATCAAGTATCGTTTTCTCAGAAGAGAAGATCTGTTTCTGCATTGTGAACTGGTCGGAGTCGTTGACTTAGCCGGGGCTGATACCAGGAGTCACGGCCATGAACGAAATCCCGACATTAACTCAGCATCTCAAAGCTCAGTACGACAAGTTCTTCGCCAATTTGCCACCTATAGCACGACCGAGCTACGTTGGCATCAACGGTTACTTGGCGTTCTGCGAAAAGTATTTGGGCGAAATCAACCCCGCCGTTGAGATGTACTACCCCGGCAACAACCTGGGGCTCATCCTGGCAGACCGGACGATTGTGACGCTCGCGGAAACCCCCGAGAGCCAGGCTACCGGACAGATGGAAGAGTCCTCGGCCGTTCCTGTCACCACGGGAGATCTGGAAGCCTCCCGCGTGGTCAAGACCAAGAGCGTCCGCGTCTGATCCATTCGACTTACATTTCAGCGACTCGGAGTTGATAATGTTGCGCGACATGCCGCCGTTTCAATTCGGCGCTTTTGTTGGACTATGTACGTGTGTTGCAGTCTGGGGCGCAGTGGTCATATGGGGCATGATAAACTTTATAGCGCGTATGGAACGTTGTCGTCGTGCCGCGAGAGCGGAGCGGGCAGCTACGATGCCCGCCGTAGTAAGTTTTATTCCGCCTGACCCATCGCAGGTCATTTCAGGAACAACCTACTGCTCTACAGCTGAAACACCGGATTTGACCGATCGCCTTGTCAGCCTGCCGTTTCATCGCGGCGACAAGCTGGAGGATCGTTATTGGGCGGTTACCTGTCATTTCAATCCGATGCGATATCGCCGCAAGCTGGTGAACTACAAAAAGTTTCGCGACGGTCTGGCTGCGGCCGGCATCAAGCTGCTGACCGTGGAGTTGGCTTACGCTCACAATCCGGTCTATGAACTGGACGAAGACCGCGATGCCGACAAGATGGTTCGCGTCAAGGTCAGATCCGACAGCATCATGTGGCACAAGGAGAATTTGTTGAACATCGGCGTCAAATGCCTGCCGCCTGAATGCGACCGCGTGTGTTTTATCGACGCGGATGTAATTATGACACACCCAGGCTGGGTGGAAGACACCGACAAGCTGCTTGATACGCATGCCGTCGTCCAGCCGTTCTATCGTGTGTGGCGTCTTGAACAGAATCAGACGATCGACCAGGTGCTGAACCAGAACGACAATATCAATTATCCCGTGACGCCCGGCGGCGAGTACGGCAAATTCGAGATCGGCTGGGTGGCCAACGTAAGCCGCAACGGACATACGGCTTTGAGCGGCTGGCCTGGTGCTCCTGGGTTTATTTGGTGCATCCGTCGCGAAGTTCTGTATCACGCCGAAGCTAATAATCAGTTTGGCGGCTTGTTCGACCGCATGCTAACCGGCGCTGGCGATGTGCTGCTGGCCAGCGCGGTCTTTGGTCAGTTCGGCAGACACATAGATCCGCTACTGGGCTACAGTGCTACTGTCGTACGTGGGCGTGTTAATGCTCTGATGGGCAGCTGGCGATGGTGCTACGATTCGTGGGCTCGTACTTTTTACTCTAAGGTTCTGGCGTTGGGCGGCGTGACTTATTATCCGCAGACAATCTTCCATATGTGGCACGGCAGCCGCGCTGACAGGCAATACGAGTCGCGAATGCAGGCGATGGAAGACATGCACTTCTCTGATGTCCAGCCCAACGGAGATGGCGTACTGGAGTGGGTTGTCAACAAGCCTCGTCCGCGTAATCAGCTGCAGCGCTACTTCCAATCACGCAACGAGGACGGAGAGATGACTTCGACAGAAGTGTCGGCGATCCGTGACATTAAGATGGATTCGTCCGGCAACCCCATTGCCAAGCCGGAGGTTCATCCAGCGAGTGGAATTGACGACAAGATTATCTGCAAAATCAGACGTCGTAAGATTACAATGATTCACAAGAGGTCAGCCAGTGTCGTCAATGATCGCCAACTTGATATTTGAGTTTCCGCTTCCGTCGAACTGCGATGTCGTAAAGCCGAGTGACATCATCGGCTATTTTCGCTGTATGCGGCGGGAGTTTGTTCGCGGTGTCCGTGACCTGGCCGAGTGGGATGAAAACGGAGTCAAGTTGTTGCAGGTTTATGCCGCAGTGGACTTTGGCGGTTGGCCTAGATACTCAGTAGGTGAAAAGGAAAAGACGCCACACGTCAAGTTATCAACACCTCGCGGCCTGTGGTGGTTGCCGTTGCATTGCTTTGAAGAGATCACTGATGAAAAAACTAAGATTCTGCTCGATGCCGCAGCACGGGTTGCAGGTGGAAGAGACATTGGAAGCATCGGATGTCGAGGGAGCGGAAGCGCTGATGAGGTATTGGTGGGCAAACTCGATCCGCCGGTCGATGCTGAATGCTAACGCCACTAACATCGTGGCTGTCGACATGGGTTGCGGCTGCGGATACGGCACGACCATCCTGGCCGAAGGATTTGAGGCTTATCCGACGATCGGCGTTGACTGTGATCGTGAAGCTCTAAACATGGCTCGCCGCGATTACGGCAGCCTGGATCACGTCAAGATCGTGCAGATGCTGTTGTTAGGGCTGGATCAGGACTGGATGGATTTTGTTCCCCGCAACATTAACCTGGCTACCGTGTTCGAGACTATCGAGATGCTCAGACACCGCGATTTCTTTCTTGACCAACTGACTCGCCGGCTGGCACCTGATGGCGTCGCCTTGTTTTCCGCCGGCCTGCACCGCACGGCGGTCGACTCAGCGCCCAAGGACGGAGTCTTTGCTAATTTCCGCTACAACGGCGAGCTGCTGGTGTCGACGTTGCGACGGTATTTCAAGACGGTTATTCCGTTCGGTGTGAAGGACGACAAAGGCGTCTTCGCCTACGTCCACGCCATGAACAAGAAAATTCGGGAGGCGGCTATCGGAGCAGGACAGCCTCCCCAGGGCGGCAGGGATCTGGTCTACTGCTCTAAACCCATTAAACCGTAGGAGAACGTCATGAATGAACCGACCACGAACAAGCCACCTTTCAACGGCGATCAGCTGTTCAAGGTGATGCGATATTACTTTGAGATGTTTACTAAGTCAGCCAGCATTGCTCCCGATAACCGTGCCCTGATCAACCCCGGCGCTTTCATTCAGTGGCTGCGTGAGTACGACAATCCCGATACTGGACTGCATCCTTTGAGCGACTGTGTCGCCGACACGTCTCGCTTACTGGATGTGTCGCAAGAAGCAATCGAGTTTGTCATTCGGTTAGGCATTAGCTCCACGGGCTTGTCCAACTTAATGGTCATGTGGCCGTACCTGGTCTTGCAAGGCCGGCAGACTCGCAATGAGATTCGCAGCATGCAGATGATCTTCGCCGTATGCTTTGTTGACGGACACATAGCTCCGCTGGCCCAGGTAGTTCACCGCGACAATCCGGGACAAGAGCCGATGACTGACGCATCGGCTATTCACTTTATCAGCCATGCAGCATCAGTTTTGAATTCGCAGTTACTGACTATCGGCATCGACGGCTTGCACGACGGCAATACGGGCTACTACAAGATGGGCTGCGCTGACATTTTGACCAAGATCATGTTGACTGCCGAAGACGCAATGAAAGCCGGAAGTCTGACACCGGCCGACGTGAGCGAGATCGGCAAGCTGGTCAAGTACGTGGGGACGCTGTTTCCCGAAAAACTGCCCGAGAGCGTGCTAAGACAAATGCAGCAACCGGCTGGTCAGGCGTCAGCAAAGGCGGCATCAGGAGGATGGGCGAACTAGGCCGCAGCAATTGAGCCAATTTGACGGTATCACGCATATGTGGAGAATGAGGTCAGCAAAACGTGCTGACCTCTATTCTTTGAAACCGTACGGTCACGGAGGACCAACATGAGTTTCCCGACAACGTATTCAAAACTGGCGCTCGCCGTGGCCAATGGCAACACCACTGGCACGCTTTTGTCGGGTTACGTCGCAGAAACAGGAGACGTCAACACGGCAGTGACGGCACACACGTCGGCTGGAGATCGTTGTCAACTGGACGGGGCCGGAGGTATTTGGTTTGCTTCGGCGGGCGGTAACGGATACGGGCAGTACACTTTCAACAACAAGCCGGCCAGCCAGGACGCCAGTTTTCAATTTGCAATTCATTTTTTCGATACTACGAATCGAAATTCAGTTGTCGGCGTGGTTTGCCGCAGCGCTCAAGGCTCCAACACGGGTTATATCTTCAAGTGGAACGGGTATACCGGCAACAGTCAGTTTGACATTTGTCTCAACAATGCGACGGGTAACGGAACGGCTTTGGCCGTCTACGCCTTCACGCCGACAATCGGTCAGACGGTGTTGTGCCGCGCCGGGTGGAAAGGCAATCTTTTAACTCTCTGTATTGACATCCAAGACGGCAACGGAATGCGGCTGGTCGCCGCTGTCCGGGATTCAACTTACACTGGTTATGAAACCAGCGGTGGATACGTGGGTGTAGGTGTTGGAGCCTACACGTCGATTTCGTCGTCCCAAGGGCCGCATTTGCAGGGACCGTTGCTGTTTGATTCAACACAACAGAACAATCAAGTTCAAAACTCGTTCAATCCAGCGCTGCCGATCAACAAGAATCTCTCCTACGTTCGTTTGCACGAAGACTGGCGTGAAGTGTTGGCCACCGAGGATGGTTCTACGCCGGCTAACCGCACGATCGGCGTGGACGCCTGGGTGATCGGCGACAATGGCGGCTACAATGTGCAGGGCAGTGCGGCGGCCTATAATGATTACACCTATCTGACCTTGCAGCCGGGTCGGTTCGAGGGCGGGTTTAACTTGCCCGACTCGCGGCAAAATGCCTGTCTATGGTATCCAAGCGACGGGCTGATCGACCTGCACAACTTCAACTTCACGGTCAACATCGGCGTGTTCTTAACCGAGGTGGCCATCGCCAACGGTACAGGCGGCACGTTTACGCTCAGCCTGTGCGTCTATCCTGACCCGACGACTATGGCGACGGATCTGGCCGGCAGCCGTAACGGCACGGGCGGGCACGTCTACACCACGGCGGCGATCACGTTTGCCACGGCAGGCTCGACGATCAACAGCGTGGCGTATTCCGCCTACCAGATGACCGGCATCAACATCCAGAATGCTATCCAGGCGCTGGGCGGGATCTGGGCCAACGCCAAGGTTGTCGGGCCGGGCATCTACAACGGCTATTACTTCAACATCGTGGTGTGCGGCAATCCGGTGTTCAACCTGGTTAATCTGGTTTCCAGCGTAAGCAGCGTGACGGGTTCGTCGGTTGCCATGTACGGCACGCGGCAGACGCTCCTGCAGTACATCAACGGCGAAGGTTCCAGCTGGAGTTTCGGCACCGGAGCCTCTGTCACTTTTTTCTCACTAGGACACGGCAACCATGTTTTCTCCGCAATGCAGAATTCCAATGGTCTGGTTTTTCATCTTTACGACAATCTGGGATCGGGGGCTGCTTACACCAAGTCATACTACATCTCGTTCGCTTACGGCACGCCTGCTTACGCGTTCGGGGCCGCCGACAACTGGTTTGCCTTGACGTTCAGCTACTACAACGGCGAAGTCAGGATCTATTTCGACGGCTACTGGATTCCATTTGCAACCAGCGGCTATCCCGGCGGCAGTTCGGCTGGTCCGCGATGGACCGATGTTCCTGTCACCGGCTTGAGCGCTTTCGCCAATGGTTGCAACCGCACCCAGGACGGCATTGCTTTCGGTTCTAACTACGGTGTCAATAATAGTCTGGTGCAATACCAGCCGGCTGCTTTGACCTTTGGCGATATGTATGTCATGCCGGCCAACTTCCAGGGCAGCACCATCACACCGGGGGCCGTCTTGCCAGCCGACGCACCGGTAGCCTTAACAGTCAACACTGCCGGCACAACGATCGGCACGGTCAACGGGAGTCTGGGAGGTTCGGTAAGCTCGCCGATAGCGACGACCGCTGCAACGGCCATGGCGGCAGTCAACAAGACCGGCAGTGTGGTTCGCTACGGCATCAAGCTTAACTTGCTTAAAGTGGACACAACGCTGGCACATGCTCAGCCGTCTTATCTCAACGGTTCGTACACCAGCCAGTTTGTGGCGGCCGGATTTTCCGACGACGCCGTGGCCGGTGCCGGAGGTACGCTCTATTACGGCTACGTCAGCGTGATCTACGCCGAGATTGACAGGATCTGCCAGGGCGGCGCTGCGCTGCAGATCAACTTGAGTTACAACAACTTGTACACGGGTGGCTCCAGCTCCTACACATCTGACTTGACAATCTGCCAGTATGCCGCTAATGGTCACGCACACTATCCGTTGAACGACCACAATGGACCTGATATCACCTGGCCTAACAGTCAGGCCAACTACATCACGATCTGCACGGACGTGTACCAGATCGTCAAGGCGTACTGCATCAGCAAGGGTTACACGCTGGACCCGCTGGTCACGTTCGGCAACGAATATCCGAGCTACACCACAGGCACTGAATCACAGATTAACAGCATGTACGCAGCCATGTCGGCTGCGTTCAAGGCCATCGGCGTGACTAAGTTCGGCACCGAAGGCTGGACCACGGTTTTGACCGATACGACCAGCTCCGGGCTTATACAGGTTGTTCAAGCCTACAACACTGGTCATTCCGGGGCTACGGCCTTGTTTACCGACGTGACGCTGCACGACTACTCGGGCAATCTGGCCCAGGTGTTGTACGAAATTCAACAGATGCAGAACGTGTTGACGACCACGTTGTGGGTCACCAACTCGATCTCGATGTCATTAGGCGAGATCAATATTCCCAGCAATTACAGCGCTAACGGCAGCAGCCCGGCGCTGCCGGTGGCTCCGTGGAATTCCACGACGCTGCCGATGACAGCGCAGAACGCCCGTGCCGGAGCCTGGTACGCGGCATCGTTGATCACCATGCAGGCGTTCAACGCGATCGTCGGCAGTACGTTATCAGCGGTATTGCCTTCTATCAGCAGCATCAGCGCTCGCAAAACAACGTTCACGACATTTGCTTCTGGCAGCACCGATCAGTTTGTCGCCACGCTCGGACAATACGACGAGACGACTTCCAACTACGGCATCGGCTCCACCATCGCCGCCATGTGGAACAAGATACAGGGTATGAGTGTCAAGTATTGCGCTCTGAATCCGGTGTCTCCGGGCGTGTACGTGCTGGTTGCCGTCGACGGCTCAGGCGGCACATGGGTTTTCATGTCTTACTTCGTGCAGGATAAGAATCGCAAGACCACCAAGCTGGCGCTGACTTTGTCCGGCGTCGCGGCGGGCACGCTGGGGCAGTGCTGGGTTGCCGGCTGGGACGGTCAGCAGTACCGCAGCGACTACGCTGACAGTCAGGCATCGGCCCACCAATTCATGGAAGTGGCGCAGCTGGCCGGTGGCGTGGATGCCAACAGTTTGCTGACAGTGAATCTGCCGCCCCAATGTACATTGCTGGTGGAGATCAAGTCACCGGGTCCGGCGACGACTGACGTGCGCAACGGCACCAGTTACAACTTCGGTGGTTCGACTGGGTCATTGGCTGTGCCGGCTGCCAATAAGGTGCTGACCGGCACGGCCGTGGACAACACCACGGGCACATTAACATTGGCGGCAGCAGGCAACGTGCTGGCCGGCACGGGCACGTTCGGTGTGGGCGGTACCAGCGTGACTCCGACTTTGACTTTGCCCAGTGCCAACAACGTGTTCACCGGCGCTGGAGCATTCGGCGTGGGTGGCACCAGCTCAACTCCCACGCTTACCCTGCCCAGTGCAGGCAACGTGCTATCCAGCAATGGCGCATTTGGCGTAGGCGGCACCAGTGTTACTCCGACTCTTACCCTGCCCGGCGCTGGCAACGTGCTGACCGGCACGGGCACATTCGGCGTGTCCGGCACCGGTTCGACGCCGACGTTGACTTTGCCGGCGGCCAACAAGGTGTTAAGCAGCGTCGGCACGTACGGCGTGGGCGGCACAGGGTTCACGGCCACGTTGACGCTGCCCAGCGTCACCGACGTGCTGACGGGCTCCGGCTTGTTTGGCATCGGCGGCAATGGCTCCACGCCAAGCCTGACCATTCCCAGTGCCGGCAACGTGTTGTCCAGCGCCGGTACTTACGGCGTGGCCGGCACGGGTACGACACCGACGCTTACTCTGCCCAGTGCAGGCAACGTGCTATCCAGCAATGGCGCATTTGGCGTGGGCGGCACCGGCTCAACACCGACGCTCATCCTGCCTGGCGCTGGCAACGTGCTGACCGGCACCAGCTACGGCGTCGGCGGCAATGGCAGCTCCGGCACGCTGACGCTTCCCCCGCCCACCAACGTCTACTCGTACAGCTACGGCGTCACCGGCAGTCTACTGACCGGCACGCTGGTGCTTCCCGCCACGTCCGACGTGTCCTACAACACCGCGTACGGCACGCCAGGCAGCTTCATGTACGGCACTTCGCAACTGCCGGCGGCCCAGTACGTTCTGTCGGGGCAGAACTTTGGCCCAGGCGGAGGAACGGGCGGCACACTGACGTTGCCGTCCCAGTCAAACGTCCGCACCGCTGTGACCTACGGCGTGGTCGGCAGCATCTCGACTGGCACGATGGATCTGCCAAACCAGCGGTACGTTCTCACCGGCATCTCGTACGACAATGGCAGTTCCAACGGCACGCTGACATTGCCTGTCGCCGGTAACGTGGCTGGCGGCGTGACCTTCGGCGTCAACAACGCATTGACAACTGGTTCATTGGTGCTGCCGCCGGCCGGACACGTCTGGACCGGTGACAGTGGGTACGGCAACCCGGCAAGCCTGACCGATGGCACGCTGGTGCTGCCTGCCGCGTCGACAGTGCTGACCGGCACGGTCTACGGCGTGAGCGGCAACAGCTTGTCAGGCGACGTGGACTTGCCGCCCACCAACAGGGTGTACGTCGGTCTTACCTACGGCCCAAACGACTCACTGACAGGCAGCATGGAGGTGGTGAACTATCACACGCCGCCGCCGCCGACTTTGCTTGCGCCTTCATCACTGACGTTCAGCGGCGAAGGCAACAGCGGACAGATATTTGTCGTCACCCGGCCTATCCGCATCACGCTGGTGCGCAAGGCGGATGAGCAGCTGTTCTACACGCTGGATGGATCGGACCCGGCAAACAGCCCGACGCGGCAGGCGTATACCGTGGCGTTCACGATCGTATCGGCGCTGATGCTGCGGTACGTCGGGATCAGCACGGGCCAGACCACTATCTTGTTCGTCTTGTGATCTGGTGCCTTGACGCAGTTTGGCGGCAAACCAGTCGACGAGTATCATGAATGAAGGCAGCAAAGTAACGCACTGCTAAACAACTTTTGCGATAAGGAGATTGCAATGCCCGCTCAAGTAATCCACTCGGTCAACCCCATTACCATTCCCCCCGGTCCCGACAAGCTGCGCTACGACATTCATTTGACCAGCCGCATCAGCCCGCCCAACGGCGTGGTCGACGCCTCGGCCACCGGCGTGTTCCGTCACTATCGCTCCAACGACGACGGTACGGGGTCGGTCGACATCGGCGCTCCCACCGCGATCAACGTCAGCTCGGTCGACAAGCAGGCCCAGACCGACGCTGACTTTGCCACGTTGCTGGCCACGCTTAACGCCGCCGTCGCTGCCTTTGTCGCTGCCAAGGGGCTGTAAGCATGGAAGGGAGATGTCATGGCCGACGTTACATTCAACAACGCCGCGACGGACGGTGATCTGGGCAATCCCGCCAACTGGGATGCCGGCCTGCCTACCGGCACCGACAATGCGATCATCGCGGTTTCGCCCAGCGTAGGCAGCGTCTCGGCCGGCGACATCACCATCATGGCCGATGCGACCGGCAACGTAAGTTACAGCACTCCTGGAACTATCAGTTTAGACGGCGTTGGATCTCTCAGTTATGGCGAGTTCTGCGCCGGCGCTGGCATCTCCAACGTCGACGGCTCGGGAATCACGTTCGACGGCGTCACGTTCAACTCGCCGTACACCAGTTCACAAGCCGATGTCTTTAACAGCGGCACGTTTAACGGCATTGTCACAACCGGGATCGGCACAATCATCAATGGCGGCACGTTCGTGAGCGACATTGTCAGCCAGGGCTACTTGACCATCAACGACATCAGTGCTTCGGGCGGCGGCACGTATTACGTTGGCGAGGGTGACGTAATTAGCGACGGTCATTTTTACAACCTGACAGACACTTCCGGCGGCACCTATTCACCCAGCAGCTCGATCAACGTAGCCGGCACGATAACAATGAATTCAGACAGCATTACGATTACCGGTGCCGCAGTGGTTGCTTTCAACGTAAATCTGAGCGGTCCCTTCGCAAGCGACCCGTACGGAAGTTTTGAAGCCACGGGCAGTTTAACCGTGTCCGGCAGCGTAGCGGGCATACGCTTTATCACCGACGACGGTGTATCGGCGGTTTTCACGAACACGGCAATTGAAAACGAACCAACGTTCAACGGCAACACCTTGTTTATTGATTCGACGGTTTACGACGGCATTTTCAATGCTCCGGTGATTTTCACGGGCAGCAGTGCTCCGGCGGGATACAACACGTTTAACGACACGGTGACGTTCAACGACGCCTGTATCATGTCGATGTCGGCTACGCAAAGCTTTACTGGTCCGGTCATCATCCAGGGCACGGTCATTGCCGTGGCGCTGACCCAAGCCACGACTATTGGTTTCACGTCGTCGTCGACAATCACCGTGGCCGCCAATTCGACCTTGATCATGTACGACCTGTCGCAAGCCGCCGGCCTGGGACAGGGCATCTATACCGTCGAAGGGACGCCCATATACCTGACGGACGAAACTTCCAGGGCGCTGCTGTTTAACGTCAATATGCTCGGACAGCTGTTCCTGGATGATTCCAGCCCGCCGGCTGAATCAACCGTGCTGGCCGGCGTGATGTACGATGCCAGCCAGGTGGGCACTTATGTGACGCTGAGTCCGGGAGACGTGCGGCTGGGAACGGCCTTTGGCCCAGGCAATTCGCTGACGGGAACCCTCAATCCCATGTCTGGTGCTCACCGGCCGCGACTGGGTGGAGCCGCCCGGCATGCCGCCCTCGTGGAAGCCGGCCGCCACCGCAGGCACAAACCAGTGGGAGTCTGATCATGGGTTATCACTTCACCGATGCCGTCCTGGACGGCGATTTAGACAACGCCAACAACTGGTTCGACGATGACAGCAATCCGCTGGGATTCGTGCCCAGCGACGGCACCGCGTACATCGAAGCCAGTGTTGCCAGCGGGACGCTGAACGTCGGCAGTGGGCAGATTTTCATTGCAACAACGCTTGTCATAGCCGATGCGACCTTAACCGCCGCGACGATCACCGACGCCGGTGGCAGCACTTACACTTCCGCGACGATCAACGGCAGTGCCAACTTCAATAACGCAACGATCAACGGCTGCAGCTTCACCGACATCACCACCTCCGGCACGAACAACTGGGCCACGCCCAGCGTCTCCGGCTCCCTGACTGTGCAGGGCATCGACACGATCAATTGCAACAGCAGTGGCCCGATGACCAGTCTCGGGAGCGTCGAAGTTCAAGGCGGCGGCAGTCTGACGATCAATTACGCCAGCAGCCAGCTCACCGTTTCCGGTCTGGTCGTCGATTCCGGCGGCGCTCTATACCTTAGCGGCGACGGCAGCACTCTCACCGGGATCAGCACTTTGACTCTTGACGGAGCAGTGACTTTGTCGAACAACACCGGAGGAGTCGTGTTGCTTAACTTGAACATCAGCTACATCGGCACGTTATCCACCGCCGACTCCATTCAAGTCACCGGCACGTCAGTCATCGCCAGCACTCCCGGCGGCGTGACTGCCGGCTCGCTGGTGTTAGCCGGCAGCGCAACGTGGAGCGTCGCCGGCTTCATCCCGGCATTTGTCTCTTTCTCTCCCGGCGCAAACATCAACATCAACGGCGGCGGCGTCGTGGCGAGCAGCACGCCTTTTGACAGCCCCGGCAGCCTGCGACTGGGTCCGGCGATGATGACCGCCGCGTTTCCCGGCGCAGCTGCGACCCTGGCGTTCACCGGTTACACGATCACGATCAACACCAACACCACGGTCATCATGCAAAGCGGAGATGGCGGCGATCTGCAGCTGGCCGACGCCACGATCACCGTGGAGCCGGGAGCAACGCTGATTGTCGCCGACCAGGACCCCGGCAGCATCAGCGGCACCGGCTCGGGCTGGCAGATCATCCTGGCCGACGACACGGCCAGGGCCTTTTGCTTTGGCGTGAGCATCCCAGGGCATTCCCCGCTGTCCACGGCGCTGGGCGAGCCCAGCGAGTTCCAGACGATCTACCCGACCAGCTACGGCAGCAGCCGCACCGGCCAATACCGCACGGTGGCTCCCAACAATGTCCGTGCCGGCGTTGCCTACGGCCCCGGCGGATCAATCAACGGCACCATGGGTGTATCCCCGCCGTCTCCGCCGCCGCCACCGGTTGCAACCCTGCTGGATGCGCCTCACGGCAGCTATGCCTCGTTCCTGCCCAGGGCCGGCGACCAGATATTCATGATCACCAGGCCGGTGTGGGTGACGCTGGTGGCTGATCCCACGGAGGACTTGTATTACACGCTGGACGGCACTGATCCCTTGAGAAGCAACACGAGGCTGCTGTACACCGTGCCGTTCTACGTATTGGACCCTGGAACACTCATGTTCGCCGGCACGATCTCCCGCCTGACAACTATCTTGTTCCTCAAGCCCTGACCAGCGCATTTGTCTGGAGCGGCTGTCTCTGGTTATGATCCACTTGCTGCAATGGATTGCGGCCTGTCCAACCGAAAAGGAATTCGAGATGAATCAGACCCCCAAACTCACCCGCACCATGTTGTCCAAGGCCGCCAGTGACCTGGCTGCCCAGGCCCCCCTGCTCGACCGGGTACCCCTGAGGCAGCTGGCCCTGGCCATCAAGTGGGCTGGGTACCGGCCTGCTTACCGGGCTGTCTACCCCACCGGGACCCCCACCCACTGCACCAAGCTGGCCGTGGCCCTGGTCAAGCGGGCAATGGGCAGCATGGCCGGCAGCTGCGGGTCCATGGGCATGGCTGGGTCCAGCCCCGCCCCTTCGGCCCCGAGGGTGACCACCCCCTCCAGCTTCTCGGGCAAGCCGGCCGAGGCCATGGGGTTTGCCAAGAAGGCCGGCATGGGGGAAACGTTCAACAACCTGGTAGCCAGTCTAAAGGCCAAAGGTCAGCAGATGGGGCAGAATCCCCTGGTAGCCAGTCTAAAGGCCAAAGGTCAGCAGATGGGGCAGAATCCCCTCGGAACGGGGCTGGGAGCTGCAGGCGGTGCCTTGGCTGGCTACGGAGCAGGCGATCTGATCAGCCCAACCGGCGATGATGACGAATCCACCCGCATCCGCAAACAGCGTAAAGCCATGCTGACTGGCCTGGGTGGTCTGGGAGGTGCCGCAGGAGGCAGCTCTATCAGCGCCCAACTCGGCCAACTCGGCTAGACCCGGATTTACAGGAACACAGCTATGAACAAGACAGCCAGTCCAGGCCAGCAAGCCAGTCCCGGTTCCCAGCCCACGGCAAGCCCCCACTCGCCGGCTGGACCCGGCCACATGGGCTCCGCCCCCATGGCAACTCCCGGAGCGGGCCACACGTTCAGCAACATGCCCTCCCTGCGGCCCAGCTCAGGCTATGGCGGCGCTGGGGGGATCAGCCCCGGCAAGCCCCAGGTGCAGCAGGCCACGGCGGATAACCTCGGGGCACAGGCAGCCCAGGCACATATGGCCAATCACATGTCCCAGCTGGCTGGCGGCAAAGGGCAGGTTATGCCGGGAATGGGGGCGCAGGCCGGCATGGGAGCGATGCAGCAGCCCCCGGCGGTTTCTCCGGCCATGATGCAACCGATGCACCCCCAAGGGAGATATCCAGTGAACAAGACGGCGTTTGACCTGTCCAAGATGTTTCAACCCGGCAGTCTTAATCAGGCGTCCGGCTGGTCGACCGGCCAGTCAGCCGGCCAGAGGCAGTACGAGAAAGCTGTTGACATGACGGCCGTGCGGCAGATGGCCAAGGCAGCGTTCGAGGCAGTGACAGCCGGTGAAACGACCCGTACCGGCCTGGATGCGGCATTGCCGGCCACCAAGACGGCGACGGCGATCACCGGCATGACCACTGGCACGACGGCACAACCGGGTGCCGGCATGTCAGCCGGTGGGCCGGCGCACGCCGGACACATGGGTTCGGCGCTGTCCACTTTCGCTATTTTATCTCAGCAATTGAAGTTGGCAGGTGCCGGAATTGCACCCGCTAGAATGCCGCCGCCGCAAGCCGGAACTGCCGCTCCGCCGCCGATGTCCGGACCTCCTGCTCCGCCCCAGGCCCCTCCAGGAGGTGCTCCCGGTGGTGCTCCGCCTGTCGATCCGTCGCAAATGGCCCAACAGGCACAGGCCAGCGGTGCTGCGCCACCGGCAGTTCCGCCGGTTGACCCCAACACCGGCCAGCCCATTGGCGGCGATCCGTCGATGCAGATGATTCCCGGCTCTCCGGGGGCTCCGGCTCCCGCCGCTCCGCCGCAGATCACGCCGCCGACGCAGACCAACCCGGATATCGCCTTTCAGATGGGCCAGTTGATGAGCGACGCCCATGCTCCGGCGGCTGCCGGCGACGACATGAAGAACCAGATGATGGTCACGAGCAGCGACGTGATCGGCTCTCTCTACAAATCAACTTTTGCGAAGCGAGCCGAAGATGGCGTGTCGGCCGACGCCAGCAACATGGCCGGCAATGCCGCCATGCTGCCCTTCCGCACGCTGGGCAACGCCATTCCCGGTGCTTTGCTGGGCAGCGGCGTCGGTGCCGGCCTGGGTCTGGTCAACTCCGAGCATGGCCATCGGGCCAAGGGCACCGGGCAAGGTGCGATGCGAGGGGCCTTGACCGGCGGAGGAATCACTGCCGGCATGGCTCTGCCGCACCTTATCTCTAACGATCTGGCTAATCATCCCAGCCTGGGTCTGACGGCAACTCTGGCCGGCGGTGCGTTGGGCGGCTACGGCGGCTGGAAGCTGACGGATGCCTTGCAGGGCGGCGGCAAAGACGAAGATCAGGGCCAGCAGATGCCCAGCGAATCCGACATGCACAAGGCCGCCTCCCGTAAGTGTGAATGCGGCAGTGACATGAAGGGTGCCTGGTGCCCCGAGTGCCGCAAGTTCGACTGGGCCAAGAAGCAGGCATGGCAGGACAACGCCGGCCCGAGGCTTTCGGCCAGCACCGAGAGCAAGAACATCGGCTTTGCCACCAAGGCCGACCACTACGACACCGGCGCTGCCGCCTGGAAGAACAGCGGGCAGTACCTCAAGAAGCCCAGCACGACCGATCACCGCATCAGCCCTGACAGCCTGATTGGCGTGACCAAGAAGGAAGCCTGCTATGCCGGCTGCCGCCGTGCCGCCCACAGGCTGGTGCAGCACAAGAAGGCCGCCGACGCCATCTTGAGCAATCCGCAGATGGCTAAAGCCGCCGTGGCCCGCGTGGTGGCCCAGCGGCTCAAGTATTCAGCCGATGCGGCGGCAATGGCCAAACAGATCGGCATGAACGTCCAGGGTCCGGCCCCGCAACAGCACGCCCCGCCGCCGCGTACCGGTCAGATGATGGCCAAGAGCAAGATGCCCATGACCGGTATGATGGGGCAGACCGGCAAGCCGCCGGTGATGCAGGCTCCACAGGCACCAGGGCAGGCACTGTCTTTTCGCCCGGCTTGAGCGGAGCAGGTCAAGCCGCCCAGGCCAAATCCTCATCAGACCAGATGGGTCAGAATCCCTACAGCGCCGCAGCCGCCGGCGCTGAGGGCGGTGCCATTGGCGGCATGAATCCCATCCGGCCTAAGAAGTCCAAGCCGCCCATGGGCGAGAACATGGCCCGCTGGGGAGCTATTGGCGGGCTGGGCGCTGGAGCCGTGGGCCTGGGGGCCGCCAAATTCCTCAACCAGGGCGAATGGGACAAGCTCGATCGCTTCGCCAAGACCGACATGACGCCGGTGGACACCTACGATCGCCGCCCGCTGGTCGACCGCTACATTCAGACCGCCAGCGACGCGGCCAGCGTGCGCCCCGGCGGCATGTCCATGCGGGACTTCATGCACCTGGCTCATGGTTCGCAGCTGTCCAATGCCCTTAATCACATTCACGGCCATGGTTGGGACACCGGCATGCTCAACCACTACGGTGAGTTTGAGCGTGGCCCGCTTTACGGCTGGATGCAGCTGCAGCATGAATCTCACGACGGTCCAAAGCCGATGTGGCCCGGCGTTGATACATTGCGGCAGGGCGTGGCTCAGAGCGGCGATCCTTATCTACACAACAACCTGATCGGCGATAACACGACCAACTACGACCAGGTGCTCAGCAAACTGTTGCCTCCTGAACAGATCTACGACAGGCCCGGCAGCTACTGGGCCAAACCGCTTGTCGACAAGGACAAGTTCAACCAGGTCATGCGAAACATCCGCTCCAGCGCCGGCCAGGCGGATTGGTCGGCTACCAGCACGCCGTCGTTCAAGATGGACCCGCAGACCTACCAGGCCCGCCTTGACGAGCAGATGATTCGTTTTCTCAAGGAGAAGGGCTTTACCCCGGCGGCTCATCCTCAGCCGCAAACCGGCTGGATGGAGAAGATCATCCCATCGGCTCCGCAGGATGACCGCACGCCGCCGATTACTTTCGGCAGCAAGATGCCCGACGTGCCCCGTGAGCAGCAGATGCAATTGCTCAATGAGTTCCGCCAGCGCATGGGTAAGACGGACCCCGGCATGGCGCTGCGGATGCAGCTGGACGATCAGATGATCGGCACGCCCGGAGGCACCACGATCACCACGGCTCCGGGCGACTATGGCGGATTCATCAACAAAGTCCGTGGAGCAGTCGGCAAGATCGGCCCTATCGGCATGGGTCTGGGCGCTGCCGGCGCTGTCTCCCTGGCTGCGTGGTGGGCAATGCGGCAGAAACGCAAGCAGCAGGAAGCCCAGGCGGCCCAGGCTCAGGCTCAAGCCCAACAAGCCCCGGAAATGGACAAAGAGGGCGGCGAGGCAGCCTCAGCCATGGCCCCGGACCTGAATCCAGGCCGGGCGATGACCTTGCGAACCCGCAGGAAGGGTCTGCCCGCTCCGGAAACGGCCCTGGGAGCTGCCGGAAGCTCAAATCCCTACCTACATACCCCTAAAACGCTCTCCGTGCGTCCTACAGCCCCTTCCGGCATAGAGAATACGGCACTGGGAGTGGGAATCGGCGGCCTGGGCCTGGGCGGTGCCCTGTGGGGCTTAAACAAGGGCATCAGCCCCGAGGACGAGCAGCGGGTGCGGTCGTTCACCGATCTGGCTGGCAGTGGCACGGCCAAAGACCCCCGCAAGCTCTACGACGAATACGTGGTCCGGGGCAGCCAGGCGGCGCAGACTCGGCCCTGGGGCATGAACACCGGGGCGCTGATGAGCGCAGTCAACGGCTTCGTGCCTAGCTTGCGGCACGCCAGTGGTCAGGAAGTCTCCGACCACTACACCGAGTTCGCCAAGGGGCCGATCCCGGCGTACATGCAGTTGCAGAAGGAGCACGAGGGCTGGCTGGAAGGCGTGCCGGCGATGAAAAACTACCTGACGGCCCAGCATGCCGGCGATCCAGCCAACATGGACGCGATGACCCAGGAGAAGATGTACCGGGGGTTTGATCCCTGGCTCAAGGCCAACAACCCGGCTCAGTGGGCGGCCAAGCAGCACGAAGAGTCCTACGGTTCAGCCAAGGGCGGCTGGATGCAGGACGCCTTGCAGCGCTACCACGATCACGCCACCGGCACGATCGACTTGCTTCGCAAATGGGGTCCGACCGCCGGCATTGCCGGCCTGGGCCTCGGCGCTGCGGGCCTGGGCTTGTGGGCCTTGCTCCGCAATCATCGTCAGCAGCAGGCGGCACAACCAGCGGCAGCTTCCTTGCAAAACTCCCGGCAGGAGGATAATGAACTAGCCGAGGCGGATCGCAATCGGCTTGCCATGTCGCAGGTCAGAGCCGCCTGATAAACAACCTCATTTTCGTTTACGGGAAATCACATGACAACGGAAAGAATGATCAGCTATCTCAATGTCAGACTGGCACCTGACGCTGTCAATCCTCTATTGTTTGCCGAAGATCCGGGCTGCGGATGCTGCGGCGGCACGATCAATATCACCGAGGAGCAGCTGGACAAGTTCATCGGTGAACTGACCGATGAGCTGGCCAACGCCAGACAAGTAAAAACACAATGGATTTCGCTCAAGGAGAAACATCATGACCACGCCTCAACCTCCAACCCCCCTGCTCTGTGACTGCATAGGCTCGGTCGTCGGCAAGCGTGTGCGGCTGACCAACGATCTGACCCGCTACCGCCCTGGGCTTATCCCCGGCATCCTGGGCCTGGTGTTAGGCTACGGCGACTACGGTGTGATGGTCCGCTACGACAACGGCCAAACGCTGGACACGCTGGGCCACGGCCTGGAGCTGGTCAACCCCGAAGACATTGCCGAAGCCCAGGCGGCTATCGACAAGCGGTGGAAGGAGTTGATGGCTGCCGAGATATTCACCGTTGCGTTGGGCATGCACGGCGGATTCCAGACGCTGGTGGTTAAGTTGTCTGACAACCACAAGACCATCATCGGCGACAAGGACGAGGCCCGGAAGGTTCTGGCTCACCTGCTGGCCGCCGGCAAGGTGCCGCTGACGGACTGGGACTCTCGCAACAAGCACCGGCGCAGCAGCTTCATGGACGACGCAGCCGCCGACGCCAAACGAATAGTAGAGACGAAAGGAGCTTAGCTGTGGGCATCTACATCTACTATGACCCCCGGACTTGTCCTTATCCCGACTGTGCCTGTCGCGGCCGGACTCACAGCCACTGCTACGGCCCAAGCGGCAAAGTATATCCGTATGAGACGGATCGCGAGCGCCGGCTGCGTAAAGCAGCGATTCGCTGGTATCAGGACGATCGCCTGTGGATTACAATCATGCTCCTGGCGGCTATCATCACAGCCGTCATCGTCGTTTATTCTCACCCGGAGTGAAGAGCATGGACCCCTACAGAGGTTTTTTTCGCAGCACCCGGTTATCCCAGTCCCGGCCGACTCCTTCGGTTCCCGTCCCGCCGTCCAAGGTGAGGAAAACGATGCTGCCTGCCAGGTACGTGATCCAGGCAGCGACTCGGCCGGTTCAGACCAAGACTCGGGCTAAGACTCAGGCTAAGACCCGTGAAATTCATTTCTCGCCGGCCGGCCGGCGGTTGCAGGACCGGCCGGCCCGAATCGTGGCCCTTTATAAGACGTTCAGCGGACCAGAGTTCGTGGAAGCGTCGCTGGCCAGCGTTTACCCGCACGTGGACGGTATTGTCATGGTGCATTCGCAGACGGGGTGGGACGCCAGCTCGGGCAACACCGTGGTCGACCGGGCCAGGGCCTGGTCTCAGCAGAACGACCCGGCCGGCAAGGTTCATCACCTGCCTTCCTCGTTGTCAGAGCAGCCCGCCCAGTACGCGGAAGGGCTGAAAGCCGCCCGCCGTCTGTTTGACCCTGATTTCATCATGCTGGTCGACACCGACGAAGTCTGGGAGCCTTCGCAGCTTGCCCAGGCTGTACAGCGGGTGGCCGCCGACCGTGAGCATTGCCGGTTTACCTGCTGCATGCGCACCTACGTCAAGTCCCCGCTGTACCTGGTGCGTCCGGCAGAACGGTGCTGCCCGACGATTTTCCTGCGCAACGTGCCCGATCTGGTCATACACGGCCCTCGCGGCAATCAGGTTGGCCCGACGCTCAAATGGCAGGATCTGTATTTCCATCATTTCACCTACGTGCGGCAGGACGAGGCCAGCGTGTTCGCCAAGATCCGCACTTCGGCCATCGGTGATATCGCCAGCAACGTGGATCTTGACGCCTGGCGGCGGGATAAGTGGGACCAGCTGCCGTTTGCCGTGAACTTGAACACGACGGTGGGGTATGAGTCGAGCTGGGCGAGGGTGGTGCCGGTGAGCCGTCTGGATATGCCCCTGGCGCTGCAGGATCATCCGCTGATTCTAAATGCCACGAATGACCGCAATGCTTCGCTGGCGGCAACGGTTCGGCCGGTCAGTATTATCGTGCCGACCTGCCAGCCCCGTGAACAGGTTAAGCCGCTGTTGGATGAAATCGCCCGGCGCTCGACCAGCGTGATTGCCGGCCAAGGTCAGGTCGTCGCCACGTGCCACAACTGCTCGGCGGCGGTCAATCGCAACATCGGTCTGGACCAGGCGGTCAACGACCTGGTCATCATGCTCGATGATGACATTGCCGACTTGCCCATGGGCTGGGACCAGCGGTTGGCGGCATCGCTGGAGAACATGCCGCACGCAGCCATGGTTTCGGCCCGGCTGATGGCCCCCGGCGGCAACGTCGGCTATCTGATGGGCGACGCTTCGCTTGTCGTGGGGCAGATGACCAGGGCCGCCGGGCGCAAGCTTCCAACTGCCTGCGTGGCTTTCCGCAAGTCTGAACTGCGGTTTGACGAGCAGTTTATCGGCTCCGGGTTCGAGGACGATGACTTCTGCCGCAACCTGGCTGTTCAGGACCCGCAGGCGTCGTTCTGGGTCGACAACGGGGTCATGGTCACCCACCTGAACGAGATGAAGAATCAAAAGGGCGAGAACTGGAAAAAGAACGAGGCGTATTTTAAGAAGAAATGGAGTTCGCGATGACCCCTTGCGCTGTTGTCGGTCTTGAGCCCGGCTGGAACTGTAATGTCCACTGTGTCATGTGCTACTACGTTCGTGATCCGCGTCTGGGCACCAAGGAGCACAAGCCGCTGGAGGAAATGTGCCGGGAGCTGGATGCGGCCAAAGCACGCGGCTGCAGCCGCATGACAATGGTCGGATACGGCGAGCCGACGATGTACCCGTATTGCCTGGATGTGATCAAGTATGCCGTGTCGATCGGCATGGCTGCGGCCATGATCACCAACGGCCTGACCGGCACGCAGTTTTACCAGAAGCTGTATGACGCCGGCATGGATCACGTGCTGCTGTCCATGCACGATCTGGGGGAAAGTCTGGACCGGATTATGGACGCCAAGGACGCCGGCAAAAGGCAGGTCCGGTTTCTTGAATGGTTAAAACAGACAGGCTATCCGTTCCGCGTGAACATGACCATTCAAAAGCTCAATTATCGGCATCTGCCCGAGGTTGCCGCTGCTGCGGTCGACTACGGTGCCAGGCACGTCGTTCTGCTCGGCTATCTTCCGCATTACGTGAAAGAGCATTCTGAGTTTGAAGAGATCGCGATCAATCCGGTGGACTCTGCGCCTTACATTCAACGGGCTGCCGACCTGGTGCTCTCCGCCGGCCGCATGCTGACCATCCGTTATCAGCCGTTATGCGTGCTGGAGCCCTGGTACTGGCCTTATGTGGTCAATGCCCGCTACGTGCCGTTTGATCCGTGGGAGTGGGACAACGGGCATCACGATCACGACTCGGAGAAAGTGTGGAAATTCGCTTTGCACCTGGGCGACAGCGTGGCGGTCAAGGGGCTGCCCTGCGACCCGTGCAGCCTTAAGCTTCACTGCGGCGGGTTCAACCGGGTTTTTCTCCAGCACTACGGAGGCTCGGGCATGAAAACCGTCAGCCTGTCGCAGGTGCCGGCGGAGTATCACGACTCCCTGCCCCGGCGTGGCGGCCTGCACGATCTTAATCCCGCCAATTGTCATTGCGGCTCGTTTCGACCCGAGACCCTGGCGAGGCAGGCGCAGGCCGGCTTCCCCATCAGCTCTGCCGTCAGCTCCGGAATATCCCTGCCGGTAATCCCGTGACACCGCTGCTGTCAGTGTTGATCGCCTCCCTGGACAGCCGCCGGCTGCTGCTGGACAGGCTGCTGGACAGGCTGCGGCCCCAGGTTGACGCGGCGGGCGGCAAAGTCGAGATGCTGGTCCACGCCGACAACGGGGAACTCACGGTTGGCCGCAAGCGGCAGGAGCTGCTGCAGCGGGCTGCCGGGAGACACGTCTGTTATGTCGACGACGATGATCTGGTCAGCTGGCATTACCTGGCCGGCATCCTGGATACCCTGGTGTCTGACCCGGACTGCGTGGCAATCTGCGAACACCGGTTTGACTCCTCTGCCCGGCTGATCGGCCGGCGGCTGATCTCGTTGCGGCGGAGACTGGCCGGCCATCGCTGCCGGGATGTCAATCACCTGACGCCGATACGCAGGGTGCTGGCTTTGCAGGCCGGCGGTTTCAGCGACATGGGAGCCAGCGAGGACGTAGACTTCGGAGCGAGGGTGCGCCCGTTGTTGATGACAGATCAGCTGGCTGATCCCCGGCAGACTGTCTATGAGTATCATTTCAATCCGGCGGTTTCAGTCACTTTGCAGCAACCCGATGGTTTTCTTTATCGCAATCGGTTCGGTGGCCGCCGGCTGTTGCTGGAGATGACGGTGACGGCAGCTATAGAGCATGAGGCTAGTCTGGTCGTGGACGGCCGGCGGTTCGGCCATCGGCTGCCCCAGGGTCTTTCCTGTTGCCGGTTTTTCAGGAATGGCGATGACTCGATCGTCCTCAGCGTCGAAAACAGCCTAAAGCAAGACGTAGCCACGGTTCCGGCGGGCTTGGTGGCGGAGCTGGGCCTGGAGGCTTCGTCGTCTTTGTCCCTGACCAAGCTAAGCTGCCTGATGGACGGGCGGTTTCTGACTCTGGCGTTTCGACGGCCCGATGATAAGCTGGCTTGCGTTGGACATATTTACCGGACGTAGTGCTGGGTCAGGGCACGGCTTTGCGTAAGAGCGAAAAGACGGTTATCAAGCTGCCGCCGGCGTCGGATACGGGCGGCTTGCCGCCGATGCGGTTCAAGTTTAACAAGTGACAGGATCACCGTGGAG
>Ga0302319_10001192_pt1 | contig 58334 bp, 80 predicted proteins | sample Bog_T0_2_FD_203319 | JGI IMG/M metagenome (GOLD analysis project Ga0302319, IMG submission 203319) | Peat permafrost microbial communities from Stordalen Mire near Abisko, Sweden - Bog_T0_2 | ecosystem: Environmental > Terrestrial > Soil > Wetlands > Peat | place: Sweden: Abisko, Stordalen Mire...
CTGGCTGGCCCTGGCTGCCGACCTCTGGCCCGGCTGGCTGCCGACCTCTGGCCCGGCTGGGCTGGCTGGCCCTGGCTGCCGACCTCTGGCCCGGCTGGCTGCCGACCTCTGGCCCGGCTGGCTGCCGACCTCTGGCCCGGCTGGGCTGGCTGGCCCTGGCTGCCGACCTCTGGCCCGGCCGGGCTGGCTGGCCCTGGAATCACAGAATCCACCTTGCCGGCCGGACAAGGTGGATTCCGTCATTTCAGACTACTCAGTTTGCCGCCGCTTGGGAGGCAAGGCACTTGCCGGACAGTGCGGACAAAAGACCGTCGAAGTCATCTACAAGAAAGCCGAAGTCTTGTGGTTGTAGTTGGCCCGCATCCTCCAATGCTGCCAGCCTGTCATGGATGCCGGCACGAATAGTTCCGGTAACCGCTTCCGGCAAAGCATGGTGCCGTTCCACAACGTCTAGTATGCTATCAAACATAACCGCTTCCTCTGGCTGGCTGGCCCTGGCTTTTTCTGCCAGGGCCGCACCGCTGCTAGTGAATTGCTGCCGCTGGCTGGCTGGCTGGCTTGGCTGCCGCCAAGGCTGCCGCCGCTTCCGCCGCTGGCTTGGCTGCCAGGGCCAGGGCCTTGGTCCGCCTTGGCTTCCTTGCGGCCTTGGGCTTGGCTGCCGCCAAGGCTGCCGCCGCTTCCGCCGCTGGCTTGGCTGCCGCCAAGGCTGCCGCCGCTTCCGCCGCTGGCTTGGCTGCCAGGGCCAGGGCCTTGGTCCGCCTTGGCTTCCTTGCGGCCTTGGGCTTGGCTGCCGCCAAGGCTGCCGCCGCTTCCGCCGCTGGCTTGGCTGCCGCCAAGGCTGCCAGGGCCAGGGCCAGGGAAGACTCTTCCGCCGCCGCCCTGGCAGCCTGCCGCCGCTTCAATTCACTGTCAAACCATGCTTGTTGTGTGCTTCCGCTGATATAGCCCCATGCCGCCGCAACAAAAGCAGTCACCTTGTCCATAAGGTCAAACATCTGTTCACTCTCTACTTGTCCGACCGCATCATTGCCGCCGGAAACCAACATCTAGACCGTGCTATTCTGTCTGTCAACTAGGGTAGTTGGCTGGCCCTAGTAGGGCCAGCCAGTAGTGGCTAGACTAGCCCCGCATCCATCATTGCCTTGGCAAGCCGCAGTGCCTTAACAAGCCTTGCCTCTTCCGCCGGCATTGCCGCCGCTATCTCTGGCACTGCCGCTGCCCGCATCTGTCCGACCGTCAAGCCTGCCGCTTCCTCCCGGTTGGCCCGCCGAGTCTCAGCCGCTTTGGCTGCCGCTGCAAAGTGAGTGCCAGCCTGCCGCTTGGTTTCTGCCGCTTTCTGGCCCGCACTCATGCCAGCCAACCGGGCCGCATCCGCTGCCATGCGTTCCGCCGCTGCCGCTTCCGCCGCTACCGCTGCCGCTGCCGCAAAGGTTTTGGCAGACCGCTTGGTTTCCGCCGCCTTGGCTGCCGCAGAAAGCCGAGTCCACCGCTTTACTTCCGCCGCCTCCGAAGCCGCTTGCTCAATGGCTTCCGCCCTGGCTGCCGCTTCCGCTTCCGCGACTGCCGCCGCCGCCTTGGCAGCCTGCTTAGTTGCCGCCGCCTTGTCTGCCGCCGCTTTCCGCACTGCCGCCTTGACTGCCGCTGCCGCCGCTTCCGCTTCCGCCAGGGCCAGGGCTTCCGCTGCCGCCACTGCCGCCGCTTCCGCTTCCGCTGCCGCCACTGCCGCCGCTTCCGCTGCCGCAGTCTTAGCCGCCTTGTTGGCTGCCCGAGTATTTGCCGATTTTTGCTGCTTTGTAAGAACAACTTCAGTCTCTTCAACCGCTGCAATGGTTGCTGACTGAGAGACCGTCTTGATTGACTTTGCCATGTTACTTGCCTTGGTTCCGGATGGATCATTCCTGCCCGGTAGCCCATCTTCTAATATGACGTTGCTGGGCCGTCAACTAGCAACCGCCGCTAAATCCGCGTTGACAACAATCTTTTTCTACCACGTTGTTAACGCGCATCAATTCGGCCGTTTGCCGGGTGCGGCTGCGGCCCTGCAGGGCGCTAGCGCTGCCGCATAGGGTGGCCCTGGCTTCCGCTTCCGCTGCCGCCCCGCGCTGCCGCTGCCGCCCTGGCTGCCGCGCCGGATGGCATGCCCCGGCATTGGGAGGGGCGCCCGCGCCGCACTGGCCCGCGCTGCCGCTGCCGCCCTGGCTGCCGCGCCGGATGGCATGCCCCGGCATTGGGAGGGGCGCCCGCGCCGCACTGGCCCGCGCTGCCGCCCTGGCCCGCGCCGCCGCGCGCTGCCGCTTCCTGTCACGGCGCCCGGCCCGCGCGCCCGCTGTGCCAAGCCGTCATGCCGGGCGCCCGTTCCGTAGCCACACGGCGCCCGCTTTGGCCGTGCCTGCCGTACCGGCGGCGCCAGGGGGGGGGGGCGGCGGGGGATACCGAAACGATCGGCGCGGGTGCCCAGACCGGGCCGGGGGGTCCGGCAAACAAAACCCGTTTGGACGTCGGGGGCACTTAAAACATGGGGGTGGTTACTATATTTCCCACGTGGAAAGTCGCGCTGGTGATCCTCTCGCTTGCCCGACATCCGCCTTTGCCGGGCTCTTTCTGCTTCTCAATGGCCGGGAGCCCGGCATTGCCTTACCGCGATCCGTAAGCTAACCCAGCCGCAGCACAGGGGTTAACTCATGCAGATCGCCATGATGGAAGAATATCGGCAGACGAACCATGCTCGCTTCAACGAGGCGATGCGGCGCATTGGCTGGAGCCAGAACGAGCTTGTGCGGCGGCTAGGCATCGCCGAGGGCACTGCCCGCCAGTGGGCGAGCGGGCGCAAGGACTGCCAGGACGAAGTGCTGGCGTGGCTCGACCACATTGGGGCCGCCCTCGATGCGGCGATCAAGGCCAACCCCATGCCCGAAGGCTGGTCTCGCGAGCAGCATGATGCGATGCTGGCGGCCGAGAGGGCGCTGAAGGATGCCGCGACAAAAGAGTTCCTGGAAGACTTTTGACCCTGGTGGCTTGTGTTTTCCGCCGGCCGGGACCGCAATGGGTGGGGTTAGGAGAGGATTGGGATTGACAACGGGAAGGGTTAAGCGGCTTAAAATACTACTCTTCCCATTTTTGCGCGCGACAGAATGCCGACCAGGCCCCCACAACACCGGCCCGCCGGCTGGCGGCTGACGCCGAAGCGCCCAAATCCGAGCCACGCCATCTACCACACCGCCGCATGGCAGCGGTTGAGGGCACTGGTCGTGGAGCGGGACCGCGGCATCTGCGCCGGTTGCGGAGAGCCCTATGGCTGCCGTGCCGACCATATTATTCCCCGCGAGGATGGCGGACCGGACCACCCGTCGAACCTGCGGCTTCTCTGCACAAAATGCGATGCGCTGCGGCATCGCGAAAAAGGGCTCCGGTAATGGCGGTGCGCGGCAACAAACCAAAGCCCACCGTGCTCAAAGACCTGCACGGCTCGAAAAAGCCACGGAATCCGCTTGAGCCCAAGCCGGCCGGCGATCTGGCCGCGCTCGCTCCGCCCGATTTCTTCACCGATGATCAGGTGAGCGCGTGGAATTTCGCCCTCGACCACTCCCCTCCCGGCATGTTGAAGCAGATCGACCGATCCGCGCTCACGGTTTGGGTGATCGCGAGCGATTTGCACCGGAAAGCCTGCATCGCCCAATCGCGTACCGGCCTCGTGGTGCGCTCGCCCCAAGCCGGCGTGCCGGTCCAGAGCCCATATTTGCCGGTCATCAACCGCCAGGCGGTCGTAATCCTTCGGGCCGCGGCGGAACTTGGCTTCACGCCCGCCGCACGGCCCCGGCTGAGCCTCCAGGGCGCCGCTGGCGGACGCGATCTTGGCGGGCAGGCTGATGCCATCCCGCAAACCGACACCCTCGAAGCCTACCTCGCCAGAGATCCCGGCTCGTCGGCCGTCAACTAGCGCCGATCCGGTCTCGGCCTATGCGTGGGATGTCCTGCGCGGCAAGATTGTCACCGGAAACCTCGTCAAGAAAGCCTGTGAGCGCCATTTCGGCGACATTCAGCACGGTCCGGCGCGGGGACTGGCCTGGCGCCCCGACATCGCGCGGCACCGCATCGGGTTTCACCGCTTCCTGCGCCACACGAAGGGCGAATGGGGCGGCCAGATCGTTCATTTGGAAGCGTGGCAGCAGTTTGTGGTCGGCTCCGCGTTCGGCTGGCTACGCAAGGACGGGACCAGGCGCTTCCGGGTGGTATTCGAGGAAATTGGCAGGAAAAACGGGAAGTCTTTGCAGGCGTCGGCGGTCGGACTGATCGGCCTCGTCGCGGACAACGAGCCCGGCGCCGACATTTATTCGGCCGCGACCAAGAAAGACCAGGCCCGGATCGTCTTCGACGCGGCCCGGCAGATGGTCCTGCGCTCGCCGGAGCTTCGGAAGACCGTCGGTGTGTTCCGGGCGAGTTTGGCAGTCGATAAAACGATGTCCAAATTCGAGCCGCTGTCTTCCGACGAGCGGACGATGGACGGCCTGAACCCGCACATGGTCGTCATCGACGAGCTGCACAAACACAAAAATCGCGCGGTGCTGGACGTGCTTGATACCGCGCTTGGAGCGAGGCGCCAGCCGTTGCTCTGGATTATCACGACGGCAGGCGATGACAATCCCGAAAGCGTTTACGCCCAGGAACATACTTACGCGGAGGGCGTGCTCAACGGGGTTTACGAGGACGACGCCTGGTTTTGCTACGTCGCCACGATTGACCCCGATGACCGCTGGGACGATCCGAAGGTCTGGATAAAGGCGAATCCCAATCTGGGGGTATCGTGCAAGCTGGACGATCTCAAGAGGCAGGCGCTGGCGGCAAAGCACTCGCCGCAGCGGCTGGTGGAGTTCATGCGGCTTCGCCTCAACGTCAGGCAGGCCAGCGCCAACCAGGCGGTCACGGCGGAGCTTTGGGACAGGAATTTCGTTGAGACCTACGACCCGGCGGTGATGGCAGGCAGGCGATGCTTCGGCGGCCTTGACCTCGCGAGCAAGATCGACCTGGGCGCGTTCGTGCTGGTGTTCCCGCCGCAGGAGATTGGCGACAGATGGCGGCTGACGTGCCGGTTCTGGATGCCGGCGGATACCGTCATGGAGAAGTCCGACCGGGACCGGGTGCAATACCAGCGGTGGATCAATGATGGCTGGATCGAGGCCACACCGGGCAACGTCATCGACCACTCGGAAATCCAGCGGGCGCTGCTGGAGGACGCGCGCCGGCATGAGATCGCCAGCGTGGCATACGACCCCTGGAACGCCACCCAGCTTGCCGTGGCTCTGCAGGGCGAGGGCGTGCCGATGTTCGAGTTCGTCCAGGGCCTTCGCAGCTACAACGCCCCGACCAAGGAGCTTCAGGCGATGCTGCTGTCCGAGAAGCTCGATCACGGCAACAACCCTGTGCTGCGCTGGATGGTCCTGAACATGCGAGTGCAGACCGACAAGAACGGCAACGAGATGCCGACGAAGAAGCACAGCACGGGCCGGATAGACGGCGCGACCTCCCTCATCATGGCGATAGGCCGAGCCATGCTGGATGACAGCGCCGGCCTCGACAGCTTCCTGTCGTCGCCCGTGAGCGCATGAGGTGGGAGCTCTCCGCACCATCTATCTGAAGGCGGTCACCACGATCGCCCGCGGGCTGGGGCTGTCCGATCCCCGGCTCTATCACTTCATGGGCAGTGGCATCACGCACGCCGGCGAGAATGTCACCGTCGGCACCGCGCTTACTCTGGATGCGGTTTGGGCATGCGTCCGCCTGATCGCGCAGACGATCGCGACGCTGCCGCTTCAGGTCTACCAACAGGACGACAACGGGCAGGCGGTGATAGCTCGGCAGCATCCGCTCTATGCGCTCTTGCACGACATACCGAATGCCGACATGACTGCGACGGAATTTTGGGAAGCCCTCGCCGCGTCGATTCTGCTCTGGGGCAACGGCTATGCCGCGATTGAGCGCGGAGCCGGAGGCCGGATCGTCGCCGTCACCCCGATGCGCCCCGACCGGGTGAACATCACAAGGCAGGAGGACGGCTCGCTCCGTTACGCTTACAACTACATGGGGTTTATCGCCTATCTCGAGGAAGGCGATGTAATGCACATCAAGGGATTTTCGCTTGACGGCCTGTTTGGCATGAGCCCGATCCAGCAGGGGATGCAGAGCATCGCGACTTCGCTGGCGGCGGAGCGCGCGGCGGGATCGCTGTGGCGGAATGGCATGCGGCCGGCGCACGCGCTGATAGCGCCGGCATATCTGAACGACACCCAGCGCGAGAGGTATAAGACAAAGTTCCAGGAGGAGTACGCGGGCGCCGTCAACGCGGGCAGGGTGCCGCTCATCGAAGGCGGATGGAAACTCGAACAATTGTCTTTGCCGCCTGAAGACGCGCAGTTGCTTGCGTCCAGGCAGTTCCAGGTAGAAACGATCTGCCGCTGGTTCGATGTTCCTCCAACGATGATTGGGCACATGACGCGCTCTACCGCTTGGGGATCGGGCATGGAGCAGATGATGCTGTGGTTCCTCACGTTCGCGCTTCGGCCGCATCTGAAGCGGATTGAGCAATGCATTGCCAAGTCTTTGGTCTCCGCGCAGGACAGGGCCAACGGATTTTATGCGGAGTTCAACGTCGAGGGCTTGCTGAGAGCCGACAGCGCCGGCCGTGCCGCCCTCTACGCCGTGCTGGCCGACCATGGACTGCGCACGAGGAACGAGCTTCGCGCATTGGACAACATGCCACCACTCCCCGGCGGCGACGACCTCACTGTGGCGGCGGGCATGGTGCCGATCCAGGAAGCCGCCGACATAGCCAAGACTTCCGCAGTGGCGCAGGTGGCGTTGCCGACAGCAAAGGTGCCTCCGCCGAAAGACTCGACTGCGGTCGCCGAACGCGCGCCGCTGGAAAATCAGTGACAGGAGAGACGCGATGGATGGTTCATTCACCGCACCGTGCGAGTTCAAGTTCACGGCAAGCGCCGCGCTTGGCGAGTTTGAAGGCTATGCCAGCGTCTTCGACCACCAGGACTGGCATGGCGATATCATGTTGAAGGGTGCCTTCTCGGATACGCTGGAAGAGCACGCGCGCAACGGCACGATGCCGGCGATGTTTGTCGAGCACTCGGCCTGGAAAGGGGGCGACCCTTTGCCCATTGGGGTATGGACCGAGATCGCCGAGGACGACAACGGCCTGCGGGTGAAGGGCAAGCTCTCCGGCCTCGACACCGATCCGATCAAGCGCATCCACGGGCTGATGAAGGACGGCGGCCTGCGCGGTTTGTCTGTCGCGTTCGCGGTCCGCAAGGGCGGCTCTTTCATGGGGAAGAAGGCCGGCGAGCCGAAGCGGACGCTCAAAGCCGTTGACCTGTTCTCGGTTGACCCGGTGCGCGACCCCAGCAACGCCCTGGCGCGCATCGACGGCCTGAAGTCCACCGCTCCACCACCGAACGTCGAAGGAGCCACAAATTCCGTAGCCGCCGCCCTGCTCGTGCATCGCAACTCGATGTCCGGCTCGGGCGGCCCGACCGCAGACCAGCGGGCGGCGCTGCTCAATCATTTGCAGGACGCGCATCAACATCTGACCGGCAAGCGTCTGCCGGACAGCATGAAGTCGCTGCCTGCTACCCTGCGCGCGTTTGAAAGCTGGATTCGGGACGAGTTCGGCGTCAGTCACGCGATGGCCCGCCAGATCGCCGAAGGCGGGTTCAAAACTGCTCAGGAGCCTCGGGATGAGGCGGAGGAGCGCCAGGCGGACCCGGCGGCATCGGAGGCGATCGGCGAGATCGCCAAGGCGCTGCGCGGCTTTTCCCTCTCATCATCCTGAACTGGAAACACCATGGCTGACGATCCAAACCCGGAAGTGGAACTGAAGGCGCTTGCCACCGATCTCAAGAAGGCCACCGACGAGGTGAAGACCTTCGCCGAGAAGGTCACCGTGGAAATGAAGAACCTCGGCAACGCCACCACCGAGACCAAAGCCAGCGCCGACAAGGCGCTGAAGGACATGAACGAACTCGCGGCCCGCGTTGGCGATGTCGAGCAGAAGGTCGCCCGGCGCGGGGGCACCGGCGGCCAGCCGGACCTGAAGTCGCTGGGACAGCGCGTCTGCGATGACCCGGAAATCAAGAAGCTGATGGAAACCAAAAACGGCCAGGCCCGCATCACCATCGACCTCAAAGACATCACGTCGGCAGCGGCGAGCGTCGGGCCGGGCGTGTCGCCAACGTCCTCCCTGGTGGTCGCCGACCGCCAGCCGATCGTGCCTATCCCGCTGCGCCAACTCGTCGTGCGGGATCTGATCACGCCAGGCACAACGGCCAGCAACAACATAGAGTATCCGGTGGAAACCGACGCTCCGTTCACGACGGCCGCGGCGGTGGTCTCGGAAGGACAGCTCAAGCCGCAAAGCAACATCACGTTCGATTTGAAATCGGCCCCGGTCAGGACCATCGCCCATTTCATGAAGGCGAGCCGGCAGATTCTGGACGACTCAACGCAGCTCCAGAGCTACATCGACGGAAGGCTGCGCTACGGCCTTGGCTATGCGGAGGAAGGCGAGCTGCTCTACGGCGATGGCACCGGGCAGCATTTGCTGGGCATTGTTCCCCAGGCATCCGCCTATTCGGCCGCGTTTGCTCCCGCCTTGGCAACCGACATCGACATCCTGCGGCTGGCCTCGCTGCAGGCCACGTTGGCTCTGTACCCGTCTACCGGCTATGTGCTGCATCCGACCGACTGGGCCAAGATCGAGACGACGAAAGATACCCTCGGGCGCTACATCGTTGGCGATCCGCAGGGCCAGATCGCGCCCCGTCTCTGGGGTCTTCCCGTGGTGACAACGCCGGCCTTTGCGGTCGGTTACTTCCTGACCGGCGCGTTCCGGCTCGGGGCGCAGATTTTCGACAGGATGGCCATCGAAGTGCTGATCTCGACGGAGAACGTGGACGACTTCCAGCGGAACATGATTACGATCCGCGGTGAAGAAAGGCTGGCGCTTTGCGTGTTCCGGCCGACCGCGTTCACGTACGGCGCGTTGCAGTAAAGGTCTGCAAAATGCGGATGATGGCAATCCGACCATGGCGGAATTTCGACCATGAAGGCGTTGTCGAGCCCGGTTTCCGGTTTGAGGCCGGGCACATCCGCGCGCAGGAGCTTGAACGGCTCGGCCTGGCTGTCCGGGCTCCTGCCCTTAGAGACGGCGAAACGGTCGTGGTTCGGGCCGACGGTCCCCAAAAGCCAACCCGCGTGGGCCGCAGGCTGCCCCCGCATGGGGGTTAGGAAAGATGAGCCCGCTCCTTGTCCGGAGCATGTGGGGGTTGGGCGATAGCATCTACGCCAGACCCTTCATTGCCGCCGCCTCGATGGTCCGCGACGTCTGGCTCGAAACCCCATGGCCGGAACTCTATGCTGACCTGCCGTTGCGCTTCGTGAAGGGCGACAGGCCGCTGCGAACGCAGACCCTGAATGCCGCACGCCAGCCGCCTGGACTCTGGCGGCAGCCGCCGGCCGGCGCACAGGAGATCAGGCTGGCCTACGGCAACGCCGAGCTGGCTCGCGGCTCCGTTGTCCAGGGCATCGAAAGCAAGCTGCCGCTGCCGGCCGGCGTGAAGCCGGTGTGGACTTTGCCGGAACTGGGCGCGAGCCCGATCGACACGCGTGGCTCTCCGCTGGCGATCATCAGGCCGGTCACCAGGCGGGCCGAGTGGGACAACCGGGCGCGGAACTGCCTGCCCGGGTATGTCGATGAAATTGCCGGAGATCTCAAGGGCCGCGGCTTCTCGGTGCTGGTCCTGGCGGATCTGAAGGTTGGCGAGGAGTGGCTTGAGAATGGCCGCATCCCGCCATCCAACGCCGCGCTCACGAATGGCGAGCTGTCGATGCGCCAGATGCTGGCGGCGGTGCGGGATGCTGCCGTGGTGGTTGGCCCGGTCGGCTGGATCGTGCCCGCCGGCCTGGCGCTGGGCACCCGGACGTTCTGCGTGCTGGGCGGCCAGGGCGGACACAACGCGCCCGAGAAACTGACCGATCCGCGCATGGACTGCTCGCGGCTCGGCTTCGCGATGCCAAAGGAGTTTTGCCGATGCACGGATATGCAGCACTCGTGCCCAAAAGCGATCCCGGATTTGATGAGCCAGTGGTCGGACTGGCGGCGCAATGCCAGGTTCCGTTTCCCGAGGTCTTCCGCGCATTCGCAGGCAGGGCGCTCACCTGGTGGCCAGAGTTCGGTGTCGGCTACTACCCGGCAGAAGGCGCGCGCTACGACGATGCCTACTACCGGAAATATGTCGAATATGCCGCCACCGGCCTTGGGCACAGGCTGACTACCGCGAGGGTGGAATTTGTCGCCCGACATTGGGCCGGCGAGGTGGTGGATGTCGGGATAGGCTGCGGCGCGTTCGTCGCCTCCCGTCCGCGCACCCTCGGGTATGACATTAATCCACTTGGTGTCGCATGGCTGCGGGCGGCCAACAGGTTCGCTGACCCCTATCTCGGCTGCGACGCCATTACGCTTTGGGATGTGCTTGAGCATATCGCCGATTTTGAAAAGCTGCTGGCCGGCGTCCGCAAGTGCGTGTTTGTCAGCCTGCCAGTCTTCACCGACGCTGAACACGTCCTGCGGTCGCGGCATTTCCGGCGCGACGAGCATTTCTGGTACTTCACCACCGAAGGGCTTGTGGCCGTCATGGACAGCCTCGGTTGGAAGTGTGAGGAAACCAACCGTGAGGAAACCACGCTCGGCCGCGACTCAATCGGCAGTTTTGCGTTCCGACGGCTCTGATGTCCCTGACGGTCCTCACGCCGCCCTCCGAAAGCGACCTCACCACTCTTGAGGTCGTGAAGGAAGAGCTTGGCATTATGGACACCGGCTTGGACAAGATGCTCTCCCGGTGGATCAGCGAGGCCAGCGCGACGATAGGGCTTGTGACCAACCGGACGTTCGGGCTTGAGGATCTGAGCGAGACCTTCCGCTTCGACATGCAAAGGACCAATCTGGTTTACGAAGTGCCGCCTTTGCGTCTGTCGCGCTATCCGGTTGCCGAGTTGACCTCGCTCATCGACATGAGCACGTCGCTGCCGATTGATCCGGGGAGCTACGATCTGGATGCTGAAAAGGGGTTGATCTGGCGCCTGAGCACAATGGGGTGGCGCTCGCTCTGGTGGACCGGCTATCAGGACCTCATTGCGACCTATACCGCCGGCTACGATCTGCCAGACGGGGCGCCGCTGCCGCTGCAGGAAGCGGTGCTGCTGCTCATCAAGCACCGGCTCGCGGCGCGGTCGCGCGATCCGAACCTGCGGCAGCAGAATGTGCCCGGCGTGCTGGAACAGACCTGGTGGGTGCCGAGCGGTGCCGAGAGCGCGATCCCGCCCGAAGTGGCGATGAAGATCGAACCATACCGTGAGCAAGTCGTATGACGACGACGGTTATCCAGCACCGGCAAGGCGATACGTTCAGCTGGGCTGGCACTGCGACGCTGCCGGCCGGAGCCGCCTGGTCGGCGCTCTGCACGCTCTGGCCCAAGGCGACATCCGCCGGCGCGGAGCCAATCTCCATTCAGGCCACGCTGACCGAGATTGGCGCCCACACCGGCGACGCGACGAAGACCGACTATGTGCTGCTGCTGCATGCCGATGCCGAAGCTACCTTGGCCTGGGCCACGCTGGCGGGGCAGGGAAAATCCGCGCGCTTTGTCGGCGCGGTGAAGTTCTATGATGCGGCCGTGCCGCCGAACGAGATCACGACGGATGTGTTCGAGGTCGCGCTGAATTTCAATTTGGTGCCTTATGTCGGATAGCGCCCCGCAGATCGTCCTGGAGCCGACGTTGCCGGTCGCCGAAATCGTCCTGGAGCCGACGTTGCCGGTCGCCGAAATCGTCCTGGTGGATAGCCTGGGCAACACCGCGACGCTTGGCGGCTATGGCACAGCTCCGTCCGATGCCGTCACGGTCGCTCTGCAGACGGCGTTGCGGGGGCAGGCCGGCCCTCCGGGAAGCTCCGCTTCCCAGTTCCTTTTCACGCAGTCCGTGCCGGAGGCGGTTTGGGTTATCGCCCACGGCCTCGGTGGCTATCCGACTGTGGTTGTCATCGACTCTGCCGGTTCGGTTGTTGAAGGCGACGTCGAGTATGACTCAACGAAGCAGGTGACGCTGACATTCTCCGCCGGCTTTGCCGGCACCGCGCGCCTGATCTGATTCTGGGAGCAGCCCGCCATGTCACGCAAATTCCTGACGCCAATAGATCTTGGGCAGCAAGAGCTGCAGAACGCCCGCATCCAGAACTTGGCCAGCGCGCCGGGATCGCCTGTGGCGGGGCTGACGTATTTCGATACCGCCCTGCTGGCGCAATACACCTACAACGGCACGGCCTGGGTTTCGCTTGACGCAAGCAAGCTCAGCGGCACGATCCCAAACACGGCGCTGGCGACCAACCCGCTGGCGCGGGCAAACCATACCGGCACGCAGACCAGCTCGACGATCAGTGACCTGTCGTCAGTCGTCCACGCCTATACGTTGGACACGTTCGGGGCGCCGGCGGCAAACGTCGCATGGAATTCGAAGAAGATCACGGGCTTGGCCGCCCCGACCGCAAGCGGTGACGCCGCCACCTGGGATTTCGTCAATTCGGCGGTCCAGTCCGCGGCGGCCGGCATCGCGAGCAAGCCGCCGGTCAGGATCGTCGCGCAGACCAATCTGGGCCTGACCGGGCTGGCTGCGATTGACGGGGTGACGCCGATCGCCGGAGACCGTGTGCTCTGCGTTGCCCAGACCACATCGAGCCAGAACGGGGTTTACAACGCGGCTTCGGGCGCCTGGGCGCGGACAACGATAGATGGTTCCGCGCCAGGCGAGATTGAGTCGGGCTCCATGTGGCTCGCCACCGAGGGCACGTCCGGTGCCGGGACGCAGTGGCGTGTTGCCACCGTAGGCGCAATAACAGTCGGGACCACGGGCCTTTCAATTCTGCAGTTTGGCGCCGCCAGCGCCTACACGAATGGCAACGGACTCGCCCTTGCCGGCAGCACGTTCTCCGTAACCCCGGCATCCGGTGGTGGCATCGCTGTCTCCGGTTCTGGCGTCTCCGTAGATTCCACCGTAGCGAGGATGTTTGCCGCCACCATCGGAGACGGCAGCACGACTTCGTTCACCGTGACCCATAACTTCGGCACGCAGGACGTTCTGATCCAAGTCAAGCAGACCGGATCGCCTTACTCGGTAGTGGAGTGCGACATGGCCGCAACCACCACGAATACGGCGACGATCGTGTTCTCCACGGCGCCGGCCGCGTCCGCTTACCGCTGCGTGGTGTTTGGCTGATGCTGCGGCTCTCGACATTTGGCGGAGATGTCCTGGCTGTGCCGCTCACCGGGCTTCTGCTGTCCAATCCCACCGCCGTCCTGCCAACCGACAGTCTGTCGGCGGCAGTGGGAAAGCTCCAGGCCCAGTTTAATTTGGCGTGGCCGCTTCTGACGAAGGCGGCAGGGAGTGTCGTGCTGGATTTCGGGTCCGCGCCGGGAGGCACCGATGCGTCCGTTGCAATCACGGGGCAGTCCGCAATCATAGGCACATCGCTTGTCGATGCCTGGGTTTCCCCGGCGGTCACCGCGGATCACGGGGTGGACGAGCATTGGGCGGAAGACATCATCGTCTCCGCGGGCAACGTCGTGGCCGGGACCGGATTTACGGTCTATGGCAAGAGCGCGACCGGCACCTACGGCAAGTTCAACATCGTATGGGCCTGGGTGTGATCTGAAATGGCAATCCAGCTTCAGGGCAGCAACGCCGTCCCGATTTACGGCGATTCCGGCAGCAACGCCGCACGCATTGTGCTTTACGATTCGGCCGGCAATCCGCTTGTGGTCGCACCGGATTCAGTGATCGGCGCCACGCAGAAAGTTCTTCCGGTCGGTGGAGCCGTGGAGAACAACTGGGCGGCCCTGCGCGTTGACCGCATGGGCAACATGCGGCCCGGTAACGACACGCTGTCAATCCGCGATCCCTGCGAAGGCACCGTCGTAAATACGGCCGTGTGGACCGCATCCACGACTTCCATGACGCAGACGCAGGCGCAGGTCTCCGGGATCAATCTGAACGCCGGCAACTATGCCAGCGGCGCCGCTTACTCCATCCTTACCAGCAGCAAGCAACTTCCGCTTCTTGCGCAGGCGCCCCTGAGAGCCCGATTCAAGGCGCGGGTGGTTTTTTATGGCGGCTCCGTGGTGGAGTTCGGTTTTGGCGCCCCCACCGGCACCACGGCGCAGATCCCGAATGGCGCAGTATGGCGTTACACGTCAACCGGAACCGTTGTTCCGGTTCTATGCACCAACGGGTCCGACGTGGTACAGGGCACAGATGTTTCCGGCCTGCTCAATGCGACGAACTACTACGTCTTCGAGGTCGTCGTCACCGATCAGGATTGCGTTTTCTCGATCTACTCGGCCGGCCTGCTGATCACACAGCAGACGCTTTTCGTGCCGGCCGCGCAGCCCTTGACGTGGGCCGTCACGCATCTGCCGGTGTTCACCCGCCTATACACGATCTCCGCGCCTTCCTCAGCGCCCTACGTTTACCTGCGGGACACGCTGGTACAGACGTTTGACCTTGCGGGCAACGAGCCCTGGACGCACCAGTTGGCTGGCACCGGCCTGGGCGGCGAGGTAAGCCCTACCGCTTTCTCACAAACCTCGAACTGGTCAAATTCAGCCGCGCCGTCGAACGCCGCCCTCTCCAACACCGCCGCGGGATACACCACTCTCGGCGGGCAGTTCGGTTTTGCGGCTGTCGCCGGGGCGGCCACGGATTACTGCCTGTTCGCCTTCGCCGTGCCCGCGCCATACAGCTTCTTCCTGACGGGGCTGCACATAACCGCATACAACACCGGCGCTGCCGGGGCGACAACGCCGACGCTGCTGGCCTGGGGAGCGTTCTGCCAGTCAGGCGGCGCGTCCCTTGCCACCGGCACCTGCATCCGCGTTCCGCTGGGCGCGCAGTATTTTCCCGTCGGCGCCGCGATCGGGCAATGCGCTGACAAAGACCTTGACATCACGCTCGATCCGCCGCTGCGCACCGATGGGAACAAGTATGTGGGCATCATACTGCGCATGCCGGTGGCGACGGCCACCGCCTCGCAGGTGATCCAAGGCAGCGTATTGATGAAGGGCTACTTTGAATGAGGGCCGCGTGACAGACGTTGGCGGTTTTCCACCCGAGGTGAAGGTAGCGTTGTCGGGCGGCCCTTTCTCCGGCCAGACCGTTTTCTGGCCGGAAGGGAAAAAGGAGATGTGGTTCAACAAGGACGCCAGTGACGTGTGGGCTCAATACACGCTGGCGCCGGATGACAATACCAGGGCACTGTTCGCACATTTCGAGATTGCATGAGAAAGAAAGATGATCGACATCGATGTGAGGCCGGTGGCCGCCGCGATAGCGACTGTTGGAGCCCCTGCCATCCTGCGGCGGGTATTCGCCGGCGGCCGGACCGACGTTGCCGTTCGCGCTGTCATCCGGGGCTACAAACCGCAAGAGCTGATCGGCGGCATCGTCCAGGGTGACAAGGAGGCCATTATCTCCGATGCCGAGATAGCCGCGGCGGCGTGGCCAGGGCCGCCCAGGCGTGGCGACCAGATCATCACCACGGCAAGCTCCGGCGTGGCGGCAACCGGGACCGTGCAGGGCGTGGAGACCCGAAACGTGGGCAACAGCACCGCGATGCACGTGATGCAGACGCGGGGGAGCTGATGTTTTCCGAAGAGGCGCTGCAGGGCTTCATCACCAGCCTGACGGTCGACGTGTCGAAGATGAACGCGGTTGCTGCATCCGCGGCCATCGCCGACCTGGCCGCCCGGGAGCGCGACCGGGTGCTGGCGCAACAGGGTGCCCGTTCCGGCATGGCGCCGAACTACAGGCAGATCGTGGACAACATCGAGGGCGCCGCTCTGGAGAGCGTCAAGCCGGATGGCTATGTCATGTTCGCCTGGACCTACCTTGCCGAGGTGGTGCGCGACACCTACCACGCCCTGGTCCTGGCCGCGCCAAAGCTCAGCGGCACGTATGTCAACTCGATCATCATCACCGTGGATGACGTCGAAGTTGCCGTGGACGATATCGACGAGGGAGTTACCAAAGCAGTCATCGTCGCCACGGCACCCTACTCCCGCAAGCTGGAAGTGGGCTGGAAAGCCCATGGTCGCGTGCTTGTCCAGGCCGGGCACCATTATGTCGAAGAGACCGCCATCGTGGCCCGGCGGCTTTCTGGCGCCGTCGCCGACATCCAGTTCGGCTATCAGGACATCGCCGATCCCTGGATTCTCAAAGACCGGCGCGGACACCGCCGGGTGCGCGGCGCCATCGTGGACTATGTGCGCTACCCCGCCATCTTCATAAGCGCGAGGACCGCGTGACTGCCGGCCTGCACCGCACGCTGCGGGACGACATCCTCGCCCTATGGACCGCAGCGGCGATCGATCCGACCGTTCCGGTCTACTGGCGCACCGACGACTTCGAGCCGCTGCCTGATCCGTCAACCGTCCCCCATTTCTTCCGCAACGAGGTCAGCTTCGGCCGGGAAAAGGTAATGGCCTTTGGCGGCGGGAATGGCAAAAACCTCAAGGCGCAGTTCGGCTCTGTCGTCATGCGCCTGTTCACCGCCCGCGCGCTCGGCAGTGAGGATGTGGCACTGGATCTGATGTCCGCCGGACTTGCGGCTTTCCGAAGCAAGCGCATTACGGCGGACGCGCTCGGGAATGACCTGAGCTTCGTCGGAGACGGGTCCGGCTTCGACCAGGGGCAGACAGAAGACGGGAATTGGTTCATGCGTGGGTCCCTGATGGTCTACGAATACCGATTCCTGGGTTAGCGACCGAGCGCTGCGGTGCCAGCGCAATTTGAAGGATGGAGTGTGCCATGCCGTTGGCCGAGGGCGTATCCCAAAGAATTATATACAAGCCCTATGCGACCGGGGTCATCACAGCGAACACTGAGCCTGTCGCAACGGTCGATCCCGGCGTCACCGGGGGAAAGACGCTGCGCCGGGTTTCGTCCACCCTGGAGCTGGCAAAGAACACATACAGCAGCAACGAAATCCGCGCCGACCGGCAGATTGCTGATTTCCGGCACGGCACACGCCATGCCCAGGGCAAAATCGCGGGAGAGCTTTCCCCTTCCAGCTACTTCGATCTTTTCGAGGCCACACACCGGGACACGCGCGTTGGTCCTGTGGCGCTGACCCACACCCAGTACACCAGCATTGCGGCCAGTGCATCGGCATCCACGCTGACGCTGGGCAGCGGCGATGCCGTCGCGCTTGGCCTCACCGCCGGCGACATCATCCGCCTTTCCGGGAGCGGCACCACGGCAAACAATGGAGTCAACTTCACCATCGTCAGCATCGGAGGGGCCGGCAACACTGTGCTGACGGTCAGTCCTCCGCCGGCTGACATGTCTTCCGACACGGCGGTTGGCATCACCCGCCCTGGGTACTCCACGATCGTTCCCGCGACCGGCCAGGTGTCGCGCAAGTTCGCGTTCGAGATTTATGGGTCGGACATCGACGTTAGCCGGCTTTTCACCGAATGCCGGCTTTCCGGCTACACTTTGGCGCTGCCGGCAACTGGGCTCTCGACCTGTGATTTCGATGTCATGGGCCGGGACATGCAGGTGCTGACGGCCGACGCCGCGCCATTCTTCGCTGCCCCCGCGGCTGCCTCCACCACCGGGGTCTGCGCCTCGGTCAACGGCATCCTTGTGCTCGGGGGCATCGCCCAGGGCGTGGTCACCGGAGTCAATCTGGCGATGACCCTGACGCCCACCGCGGCGGACGTAGTGGGGCAGAATTTCCCCGCCGAGATTTTCCTGGGACGCGCGAACTGCACCGGCACGCTCACCGCATATTTCCAGGACGGTGTAATCGTGTCGGACTTCCTTAACGAAAGCGAGGTCGGCCTCATGGTGACGCTCGATGCCAGCAGCGCGGCGGGCGCCGATGCCATCAGTCTCTACATGCCCAGGATAAAGCTCAGCTCGGCGAGCGTGGCGATTACCGGGGAGGCTGGCCAGATCCTCACCGCGCCGTTCCAGGCCCTGCTTTACAACGGGTCGGCTCCCGGTGTGCCAGCCACAACTATCCGCATCGTTGACACCGCGGCGGCTGCGACATGAGCAAGTTTGCCGGCCTCGGGCTCGCCGTCGATACACCCGCCCGCATGTTCATCCTGCACCCGGTCAGCCGACGCCCGCTTGTCAACGCCGAGACCGGAGAGCAGGCGTGGATCGACCTGCTTTCCGCCTCCAGCCAGGCGGGACGCGCGCACGACCGCACAGTGACCGACAAGCAGATCAAAATGCGCGGGCAGCGGTTGCGCGCGGAAGACATCGAGAGCGACTTCACCGAAAAACTCGCCAGGCTGACGAAGGGATGGCTTCTCGTGACGCTGGAAGGCGTTCCCCTTGAGGTGGAGTTTTCGCTGGCGGCGGCGCGCGAGCTTTATGCCATGCCGGAGCTTTCCTGGCTGCGCGACCAGGTGGCCGAGTTCGCGGCCGAACTGGGAAACTACCCGGCGGCTGCGTCGACGAGCTGATTGCCTATGCAGAGCATCAGTTCCGCCTGTCCGTGCGCGGCCCCGATGGTTCAACCGAACGCGAGCACCTGGAAAGCGTGGAGCGCCAGACCGGCAAGCGGCCTCCATCGCTTGACGGCCCTCCCCTTCCGCCCGATGGCGAGCATGTCTGGCGCTGGTTTGTCGCGCTGAGCGGCGGGCGCGGCGGCAACGGCTTCGGGCCAAACCCGATCGGGTGGGTGGATTTGGCGGCGTGGATTTCGCTGACCGGCATCATCGTGCGGCCAGCCGAGCTCGAAGCGATCATGGCGGTGGACAGGGCTTGGATGGAGGTGCAGTCCAAGCCAAAGACGTGATCCGCCGATTGGGGTTTGGAAAAATGGCCGCAGCGATCAGCGCCGAATTGGTAACGATCATCAGGTCCTCGCTTGACGCCTCGGCGTTTCAGGTTGGCGCCAACCTTGTTGATGCCGCCACCAAGAAGATGATCCTTAGCGGGCGTGAGTCCGTTGTCGTCCAGAAGGATCAGCAGAAGCTCTTGCTGGATTCCGGAAAGGCGTTCGACAATTATCGGCGGGGCGTTGACGAAAGCTACAAAAACCTCCAGCGGTTTGTGGACATCCAGACCGCAGCGAACAAAGCCGTCATTGCCGGCCGCACGACGCAGGAGACCGCCCAGCACGTCCTTGACCAGTGGGGCATCCGGTTGGGCGTGGTCTCGTCCGAAATGGCGGACGCAACGCGCAAAACCGAGGAATTTGCGGCGGCGACCAAGGCTGCGGCCACTGCCCAGGCCGAACTCTCCCGGGCATCGGATGCTGCCAACGCGCTGCGCGCCAGCATCGACCCTCTGTTTGCCGCCTCGAAGCGTTACGAGGCGCAGCTTGATCTGGTCAGCCGGGCGCTCGCCACCGGCGTCATCAACGCCGAGGCGGCGGCGCTTGCCACGGAGAGGTTCACGTCAGCTTTCTCGGAGTCGTTCTCCCCGCTTGGCAGGGGCATTTCCCTCGTTAACCAGTTCACCACGGTCCAAGCCGAGGCCGCCCGCCGCACGGAAGCCACCACGGCTTCCATCCGCGCCCAGAGCAACGCCCAGGCCGCATACGCCGCCCGCCGCACCAGTGACGGCCCGGACCAGCTCCGCACCGGCGGAACGGCTCCTGACCCCCTCTCTGGCGAGGACTATGCCAAGCGGCAGGCTGACCTCGAAGCCTATGCCAAGGCAATGGAGGATCTGCGCGCAAAGACCGATCCGGTCTACGCCGCCAGCAAAGCCTACGAAAAGCAGCTCGACCTTGTGACCCAGGCGCAAAAGACCGGCGCGATATCGGCCAGGGCAGCCGAGCTGGAGATGGAGCGTCTGACGGCGGCCTATGCTGCGAGCCACGCCCCGCTCGATGGTCTGTTGCTGAAGACCCGGCTTCTTTCAGCTGCCGAAGATGAGATGACCCGGCGCATGATCGCCGCGGAAACCGCGCAGCGAACGTCCAGGAACGCGCTGGCGTCTGCCAACTCGCGCACCGGAACGGCGGCTACCAACCCCCTCTTCGGAGTGGACTTTTCCAAAGTGCAGGCTGACACCGACGCGTACGCGGCGGCAATGGACCGCCTGCGCGCCGCAATCGACCCAGTGTATGCGGCGAGCAAAGCCTACGAAATGGAGCTCATGGCGGTAGCGAACGCGCAGGCTTTCGGTGCCGTCACGGCTGATCAGGCGGAGATCGCCATGGAGCGGATTACCGCGGCCTTCGCCGCCTCGAACGCTCCCCTGCAGGGTACCGAGCATGCGCTTTTGGCCGCCGCAGCGGCGCAGAGAAAACTGGCGAGCGACACGGAGATCGCTACCCGAGCCGCGCGTGACCAGAACAAGGTGCAGGCCGAAATCAACGCCCAAATGAAGGCCAGCCAAAAGCCGGCGGACGTTGTTCGGGATAGGGCCGCCGAAGCGCAAGCGAAGGAAGACAGGCTGCGTGCCCAATATGACCCCGAATTTGCCATCTACCAGGCGGCGGAAAAGAAAAGGTCCGACATCTCCAAACTGGCAAACAGCGGAGCCATCACCGAAGAAGTGGCGACGGCAGCGAGGGCGAAGGCCAGCAAGGAATTTTCCAAGTCCATTGAGGATTTGGAGAAATCCACCGAGGAGCAGGGCAAACTGCAGCTCGCCACGGCTGGCACGGCGCGCGAGTTTATGGTTCTCGGCCACGAGGTTGTCACCGGGAACTTCAACCGCATTCCCGGCTCGTTGATGGTCCTGGCAGAGCGCATGGGCGAACTCGACAAGATCGCGGAGCTTGCCTGGAAGGCCATCACGTCGCCGGTCGGGCTGGCGATCATTGGCTTTGCCGCAGTGTCCGCCTCCGTAGTTGCGCTGGGCGTCTATGCGGAGGTGACGTCGCGCCGGCTCAACGAAATGATGGACATGATGGCCGCGCGCCGGAACGACTTCCGGGACATGGCGAACGAGGCCACCGACGCCGCCTACCACATCGCGGCGGTCACCCCCGGCATCTCGACGACCGACGCCCGCGCGGCGACGGCCGCGCTCGGTGGCGCGCCGCAGTTCCACGGCAGCCAGAAGGATCTGGAAGCCCTCACCAAAGCGGCGAACGACCTCGCCATGAGCCTGGGCACCTCACTCCCCGAAGAAGCCAAGGCACTCGCCGGCGCCATGAAAGATGCCGGCCAGGAAGCGCAAATCCTGAGCGACAAGGGATTCCGCCCGTTCGACCAGACTCTCGTGGACCATATCAAGCTGCTCGTTGAAAGCGGAGACCGGACCAGGGCTTTCGCCGAATTTATGGTGGCGCTGCAGAAGGCCGTTGGGGGCGCCACGGAACGGGTGACCCCGCTGGAGCAGGCTTTCAGCGATCTGGCGAAGGCCATCACCGGAGCCGACCATGCCGCGCGTTCCGGCGAGCAGGGCTTTGGCGCCACCGTCAACGCGGCCATGGTGGATCAGGTCCATGCCATGACTGACGATATCCTGAGCATCAAATGGTATTTCGACGCCATCGCCGCCGGCGTTAACTGGGCCACGGGACGCGCCGCTGTGGCTCCGCTGCCCGAGGGTGTTGGCGAAAGCGCCGGCGCTGGGCAAGGGCGTCCGATTTCCGATGCCGCGCAGGAGAAATTGTTCGCGTCGGCCCGCGCGTTGGAGAACATCGCGCCCGCAGTCGCTGACCTTTCGATCAAAATCGCCGGGGTGGAAAGCGGCGGATCGCAGTTCAACGTACATGGCGGCGTGCTGAAAAGCAGCGCGGGCGCGTTGGGCGAGATGCAAGTGATGCCGGCGACAGCTGCAGGCTACAACGAGGCCCACGGCACGCACTACGACATCACGAAAGAGGAAGACAACCGGCGTATGGGCCTGCTCATTCTGCAGGACCTTTACACGCAGTTCCGTCACGATATCCGCTCGGTGGAGATCGGCTACAACGCCGGTCCCGACAAGGTCGGCAGCCCGCTGCTGAAAAAAGAGACCTCCGAATACCTCACGAAGATGGAGAGGCAGCCAGGCGCCTCGCCGGGCATCGGTCCGCAATACCTCGGTCCGCCCTCGCCGGAAGGTGACGTGTATGGCGTCAGGCAGACTTCCCAGGACAGGATTGACGCCGCACAGAAGGAGCGCGACGCCGCCGGCGTGCTCAGCAAGCTCCTGACTGAAAACGAGGCGAAACAGGCGACCGAAGTCGCCGGCATCGAGGACGCGAGAAAGCGGCTTCTCGACGCCAACGCCACGGGCAATCAGGAAGAGGTCGATAAGATAATCAAACAGATCACCCTCTGGAACGAGGCGCTGGTGAAGCTGAAGGGGGCGCACACCGACCTGTTGCAGCCGCAGCAGCTCCTTGCCCGCGCCGCCGAGGATGCGGTCAGGCCGCTCACCGCCGAGGCCGGCGCGGCCCGCCAGTTTGCCGACATCGTGAACAAATATCGGATCAAAGCGCGCGAGACGACGGGCGATGAGATGAACATCGACGTCACCGCAATGGGCGCGGAGCTGGCCGCCGAACGGACAAAGCTGGCGACCGCGGCGAACGACAACACGCAAAAGGTCGTACGCGAGGGCGCGGCCATAGCGGGCCGCACCGCGTTGGTGAAGGAAGGCGCCGCGGCGGTGGAGTTGCAGGCCAACGCCGACAGGGCCGCGGAGGATGCCCGCCAGTACGGAGAGGTCGGCGACGCGGCATACGTCAAGGCACGCGATGACGAGGTTGCCGCGCTCAACCGGGTAACCATGGCGAAGTATGGCCTGGACAACGCCGAGCATACCGACGCCCTGAAGCGAGAGGCCGCCGACCTGGCGGCCCTGCTGCCGCTGCAAAAGGGCAACGCCCTGGCATTGGAGATGCAGGTAAATCTCGAGAAGGCGGTCACCTACGCCCGCACCAAGGGCGTGGAGGGCAGCACGGAGTACAATCGGGCGCTGAATGAAACCGTGGCTGCCCTGAACCTCGCGACGGTCGCTCACGCCCGCAACGCCGCCGCCTCCGAGATGGGCGCGCTGGAGCGCGAGGCGCGCAACCTGGAGAGGATGGTCCCAATCATCGAGAAGGGCGGCCAGGCGGCGGAATATGCGGCAAACCAGCACAAGTCCGAGGACATCGCGCGCAAGACCGCGCTGCCGGGAATCGAGGCGCAGAATGCCGCGATGGCTGAGGCCAAAGCGACGTTGGATGCCGTGACCACGGCAGAACACGACGTTTCGGCCGCGCGCGATATCAAGGGCATGGATGACGAGCTGGAGCGTCTCAGGCTGGAAGCCAAGCTGATCTATGCCACGGCAGAGGCGCGCGCGAAGGAACTGGCCATCCTGAAGGAACGTCAAAAACTCAATCTCTCGCCCGGCGAAACTGCCCCGGCAGGACCGCAGGCGGACGCGGTCAACAAGGCGGCCGAGGTGGCTGCCCAGGGTGCCCAGACCGCCCAGCAAATCCGCGATGCCGGGGAGGCCGCGCAATTCACCGGGGAGCTGTTCAACACCATGGGCGACGCGATGACCACCGCGTTCAAAAAGGGCGAGACCGCCGGAATGCGCTTCCGCGACACCATGGCGACGATGGTGAAGGAGGTGGAAAAGGAGCTGATGAAGTTGGCGGTGATCAACCCGCTCATGAATGCGCTGTTCGGCGGCGACCGGCCCACGCTGACTGGCCAGAACGGCCAGGGCGGCGTTATGGGCAGCCTGTTGACCAAGGGCGCATCCCTGGTCGGAGACTTGTTCAGCGGTAGCGGTGGCGGTGGCGGCAGTTGGAGCGGATCTGGCGGCGCTGTGACCGCGTCGGCGACCGACATAGCGTCCACGGCGTCGGGCGGATCAGGAATGCTTGTTGGAGGTGTCCATACCGGCGGCGTCGTCCCCTTGTTTCCGTCCTGGAACTTGGTTGATCCTGCCGTTTTCGCAAACGCCTCGCGCTACCACTCCGGCCTCGCGGGCGATGAGTTCCCGGCAATCCTGCAGCGTGGCGAGCGCGTGCTGACGGCCCAGCAGAACCGGGCGCTGACCACTCCCGCGAACTCCAACTCGGCTCGCCAGATACAGCAGCCAACGGTCAACTTCCACATCAACACGCCAAACGCCGACAGCTTCAAGGCGTCCCAGGGCCAGCTCTATGCCAAAGCGCAGAGTGCCCTTTGGAAGCAGAACCGGAGGGGAGGCTAGCCTGTGGCGGCGTTCCACGAGGTTCAATTTCCGCCTCAGATTGCCTATGGCGTCGTTGGCGGGCCGAAATTCCACACAACAATCCTTACATTGAGCAGCGGGTACGAGAGGCGAAACATTGACTGGTCCCAAGCGCGCGGCACGTGGGACTGCACGCAGGGAGTAAAGACCCAGGAAGACCTCAATGCGCTCCTAGCTTTTTTTTATGCCAGGAATGGACGTGCCTATGGGTTCCGCTTCAAGGCGTGGGAGGATTTCCAGGTTCCGAACGACGGAGTGGGAGCGGGGTGGCTGGGCGCAACCGACGGATCGACGACAAACTTCCAGATTGTCAAATTCTATGAGGACTCCGCAGCTTCCTATGTGCGGACGATTCTCAAGCCCGTGGCCGGCACCGTCCAGGTTTGGTGCAATGGAGAGCCAACCACGGATTTCTCCGTTGATACAACGACCGGAATTGTTGCCGTGGGCGGCGCCATCGCGGCGACCAGCGGAGCCCCGCTCTGGGTCGCATGCCAGTTCGATGTTCCTGTCCGCTTCGACAACGACGAAATGAAGGTCACGATCGAGGAGTTTGGCGAGTTCAATTGGGGCGGCATCACCCTCGTAGAGCTGCTGGCGGCCGACTGATGCCCAAGGGGGTAAATTCCAGCCTGCGCGCTCACCTTTCCGGCAGGGTCACCTCGGTCTGCACGTGCGTCCTTATCACGCGGAAAGACGGCAGGGTGTTCGCATTCACCGACCACGACACCGATATCCAGTTTCGTGGCGACACCTATCTGGCGGCCACCGGGTTCATGCGCTCCGCGGTGTCGGCGAACGACACGATGGCGGTGGACAACATGCAGGTGATCGGCATCCTGGACAACGCCGAAATTTCCGAGAAAGACCTTATCCTCGGCCTGTTTGACCACGCCGAGGTGCAGATCTTTTTGGTTAACTGGGCGGCCCCGGAAGCGATGGGGCCGCTAAAGTTGCGCAGCGGCTGGCTGGGCGAGGTAGTGGTGCATCCGACAGGCTCGTTCTCGGTAGAACTGCAGGGTTTGAACAAGGCGCTGACGACTGTGATCGGCGATGTCTATTCGCCGCTGTGCCGGGCTGACCTTGGGGACCCCAAGTGCGGGGTGAACCTTGCAGCGTACACGGGTAACGGCACTGTCGTATCGTCATGGAACTACAACTCGGCATTCGTGACGGGTGTAAGCTATACCCCTGGCCAGGACGAGACCATGGCCACCGTCACGTTCACCGGCGAGGGCACCGTCGGCATGGCCGTCAATGTGCAGGTTGGAGCCTTCAACTATTATTGCATGGCAAGCTACACGCTCAATTCCACTGATTGGGTCAAGCTGCTCGCCAGCTCCATCAACGGCGCGCACGCCTCGGGTTTTCCGGCAACCGCGACCGAGTGGTTTTCGGTGGACAACGTCCATAGCGTCATCATCAGCAAGACGGTGCCGACGGAGACCGGCAACATCACAAAGGCGAACGACCCCAACGGAGTCGTTCAGATATCCAACTTCGCCGGCGCAGGTTCGGCCGGCGATGCCTACCTGGCGGGAGGACTCTGCACGTGGCTGACCGGGCCTAACGCCGGAAGCAGCATGGAAATCAAGACGTTTGACTACGCCTCGGGCTATATGCAGCTCTTCATGTCGATGCCCTATCCCATAGCGCCCGGCGACACATTCCGATACCAGCCCGGCTGCGACAAGACCAGGGAGACATGCCGCTACCGATACAACAACATGCCGAACTTCCGCGGCGAGCCGGATCTCCCCGGGCTCGACCAGATGATGAAATACCCGGATTCGTGATGACACGGGAAGACGTGATTGCGGAGAGCCGGCGCTGGCTGGGGACAAGGTGGCGCCATCAGGGGCGAAGCCGGTCCGGTGTTGACTGCATTGGACTGATTGTGTGCGTGGCGAGGGCTTTCGGAATCTCGGTGGATGACCGCACGGACTACCCACGTGATCCATCTTCGGTAGCCCTGCTCGACCATCTCCGCAGGCAGCTCGTCTTCGTCCGTGCCGATGAGAGCCATATTGGGGTTGTCGGCGTGTTCAGGCAGGCCAAGCTGCCGTGTCACGTCGGCATCATGGCGATGCGCGACGGCATCCCTACGGTGATACACGCCGCCATGGTAGCCCACAAGGTAAGCGAGGACCCGATTATGCGGGGCCGGGACTCCCTGTTGCTGGTCGAGGCCGGCGCGTTTCCGGGGCTGCAGGACTGACGTGAACCATTTGCAATTAATTGCAAAGGAGGCTGAGCCATGGCGCAGATGGCATTGACCGTCGCAGGCAACTATATCGGCTCTTATTTTGGCGGCCCTCTCGGCGGGATGCTCGGCAGCACGCTTGGCGCTGTCGCCGGCACGTTGCTGCAAAACACGCTTGACCACAAAAAAGGCAACGCCAACGCTACGCCAAACGTCGGAGCGAACTCCTCGTGGGGTTCGCCGATTCCCATCGTTTATGGGTCTGCCCGTTGCGCTGGCCAGATGATCTGGTGCGGGCCGTTGAAGAACAAAAATGTCAAATCAGGAAAGGGCAGCCTGATCTCGCAGCTTACGTCCGCCCCAACCACGCAGTGCTCGTTCGCCTACGCGTTCTGCGAAGGTCCTGGCCAGCTCATCAACATTTGGGCTGACGGGCAGATACTCTACAGCGCCAGCGTTGCCTGGAACCTGCAGTACCACAACACGCAATTCTATTTCTATCCAGGCTCGGAAACGCAAGTCGCCGATCCGCTTGTGGTGGATTGGGTCAGCAAGAACGTGCCAGGCGCTTCCGACGCGGCCCCGGCGTTCCGCGGCATCTGCTACCTGATGTTTCAGGATGTGGACCTTTCCCGGTTTGGTTACCGCATTCCGCAGATTTCGGCAGAAATATGCACCACGCCACAGGGTTATCTCCCTGAGCTGACCTACACGGCGTTCGGAGGCTAGCGCATGGCCCTCATTGACTGGGCCAAAGGCGTTGTCTACGTCTCCGACGCAGACAACTCGCGCTTCGATGTTTACTCGATCGCGTCCATGGCGCAGATCGGGCGTCTGAATGTGCCATCCTATTTCAGCCTTGGCTCGGAGACCGCCGCAGTTTCCCCAGGCGGCGCAATCTATATCCAACCCTTCGCCGGAAACACCTGCAAGATTTTCCGCTACGACACCGACGCCGGGCTGGTCACCGGCACGTGGGGGGAATACAGTTCCGAACTGACGAACACCAAGACATCGTTCCAGTGGTCCTCCCAGCTTCTCGTGGTTCCGGTAAGCGGTTCCGGCGAGTATCTGCTGTGCCTGTCGCTGCTGCATGGCGCCCTTGGCGTCCTCTGGTGCGAAAGCGAGATTCAATATGTCTATGGCGCCCCGGCGGCGCGGCTTGAGATCCCCTCGGGGGTCTCCCGAGACCCTTGGCTAGTGGACGCGCTGGCGACAAGCGCATCCCCGCTCATCGGCGCCGCTCCGTTTATCTACAATGACCTCTTGTGGGCGCGATCCGCCGCCGTGCTCGGGGCGCAGTATCCGACCTACACGGAAGCCTATGTCATCAACTGGGACGAAGTGGACGGCACCACGTTCGAGATCTATCTCGTCACGTGCTTTGGCGCCAGCAGCATCCAGGTTGACCACATCGGGTCGATCCCAGGAGGGGGGGGTTACAACGGTGCGGTCTACGACACCGCCGACAACACGATCATAATATCCGGGTCGCTTGGTGGCGGTGGCGCAGGTATGCGCAAATGGAGCCGGGCTACAGGAGTTGTCTGGACGTTCACCGGCGGCTCCCCGGCCCTAGACCCGCAGAGCTATGTCAACGGCACTCTAGGATGGTCTACGCCCGGTTGGTGGACTGTCATCGACACGCGGTCTGCCCAGGTGATCTTCAGCGGTTACCGAACCGACGGCATCCCCGCCGCCGCTTATTGGTACGATCCGATATACAACTCGGCGTCAAACTCGGCGATCTGGGTTGGCAGCCCGCCGACGCAAGCGTTCTTCGGGCTGGCGTTCGCCAACGGCTGCCCGCTACAGTCGATTGTCACTGACATCTGCCTGCGCTGTGGGCTGACGTCGGACCAGATCAACGTGACGGAGCTTGCCAATGTTACGGTCGCCGGCTACGTTTTCGACGGCATCAAGACCGGAGCCGACGCGATCAAGGAGCTACAGCAGGCGTTTTTCTTCGATGTCATCGAGTCCGATTACGCCGTCAAGTTCGTGACGCGCGGAGGGCCTCCGCTCTATTACGGCCAGCTCTATCAAGCCGACCTGGCTTCCGCCGGCAACGCGGAGGAAGGCAACTATTGGGAGCACGCCCGCAGTCAGGACCAGGATCTTCCGGTGACGATCCTGGTCAACTTCAGCGATTTCAACAACGAATGCCTGCCTAACGTCGCGTATTCCAAGCGCACGAATGCCCCTGTGGCAACGGTGAAAACGCGGCAGCGGCAGACGATATCCCTGCCGATCGTGATGGGGCTGTCCGACGCGCAACTGATTGCGCAGACCGCCCTCTGGACCTGCTGGGCGGAGCGCGACACCTTCTCCACCGTGCTCGGCCTGGACTGGCTTTTCCTAGATCCCGCCGACGTGGTGGTGGTCTCACTCAACAATGGCTTCGCCTACACGGTGCGGGTGGCGTCGATAGACCTTGGCGCCGATTACACGGTCAAGGCCACGTTCACAGGTCTCGACCAGACGACGTACACGGGCTGAGCCGGTGTCGGGAATCACCGCCCCCACTCCCCCTGGCCCGCTGCCGGCCGCGCCAACGCCCGCTCCCATCCCGTCATGGAACGCGGCCGGAAGCCCTTATGCCCAGTCAACAACGGTCCAGTCGCGGCCCAATCCGTATGTGCAGGCGGCGAAAGAGCCGGGCGCCTACGCATCCCTCTACCTGGCCAATCTTCCGCTGCTCCGAGACCAGGACGATACCGGAGGAGCCGGGTTCGTGGCGTATTACTGCGCTTGCGCCTACGGCCAGATCAGCAGGTCCACGCTCCAGATGTCGGCCGACGGCACAAGCTACAACGCGGTTGACGTGCTCTCCAATACAGCCTCGTGGGGCACCTGCCTGAATGCGCTGCCGCCAACCGTAACCCCGTTCGCCACCGACAACACCAGCCAGCTTACAATAGCGATGGTTACCACGACCCTCGACCTGGAATCGGTAAGCTGGCTTGATTTCGTCAACGGAGCCAACGCGGCTTTGGTCGGCCAGGAGATCATCCAGTTCAGGAACGCGAGCTACAACAACGACGGCACAATCACGCTATCGACCTTCACGCGGGGCCGGCGGGGAACGGAGTGGGCGTGCGGAACGCATGTGGCCGGAGAGAAGATCATCATCCTCGATACGAGTTGGAGCATGGATGTGCTGGCGCTGGCCCGTATCGGGGCGCCGGAGTATTTCAAACTGCAGCCGCCTTCCACAACGCTGGATTCAGTGGCGGCGGTCAGCTTCACGTTTCTCGGCATGGACAGGAAGCCCTATGCCCCGGTCAACTTCCAGCGGCAGCCGAGCGGCCCCGACCTTGCCGTGGGGTGGTTCCGGCGCACGCGGATGGGCGGGCAGCTTCAGGACGGTTTGAGTTCGGTCCCGCTCTGCGAGCAGTCCGAGAGCTACGACGCCTACATCCTGGCCGCGCCGTATAATGGAGTGGCCGCAAACCGTGTGACGCCCGCCAGCTTCGTCCGCTCCTTCCTGGGGCTGACGGTGCCGGCACTGCTCTACACTGCGGCCGAGATGGCGGCGGACGGTTTCGTTCCCTCCACGTCAACGCTGCATCTCGTCGTCTTCCAGAACAGCGCCACTGTCGGGCACGGGCTGCCCGGCGCCTGCGACCTTCCGCCATATTGAGGATCAGGGGATGTCCGGCTCCACGGCAACGCCGATTTTGGGAATCCAGCAGGTCGCTGCTAACCAGAACCAAAAAGAGATCACAATCAACGACGGCTTCCTCGCGCTGGAGAACGCCACCAACGCCACCCTGGCTGTGAGCCTTGCCACGGGAAACGCGGCCACGCTATCGGCCGCGCAGTTCGCCAGTGCGATCAGTTTTACCTGTTCCGGCCAGACATCGGGCGCCGTCCTGACTGTGCCGCTTGTCCCGCGGCTGTTCCTCGTGAACAACACCGGGACGTTCGCCGTGGCGGTGCAGGGCGCATCCGGGACTTCGGTGTCCGCCGCGCCGGCCAGCATGTCGCTGATCCTGTGCGACGGCACCAACTGCTACACGATCAGCGTGGTGGTGACCGCTGCGAGCATCGCCAACGGTGCCGTCATGGCAAACCTGTCCGGGGCTGCCGCGCCGGCCGCAGGCACCACAATCGGCGCCATCCTCGATACGATTGGCGCGGCCGAGGGCACCTTACTCTACCGCGATGCGACGGCATGGCTGGCGCTGGCGCCCGGCACGGCCGGACAGGTTCTGAAGTCAGGCGGCACAGGAGCGGCCCCGTCCTGGGTGTCTCTGCCCGGGTCCGCGTGGCATGCTGATTTTGTCCTGTCGGTCGCCGGCAACCCGTCCGCCTCCACGAACTACTGGTATCTGCCGCTGCCCGACCCCGTGCAGATCCCGGCCGGGTGGACGGGTTCGGCCGCAATCTGCCGCGCCCACGGGGTCACCGCCGCGACGGTGTTCACGGTGAGCTATATCCGGGGCGGCGTGACGGTGCCGATCGGCACGGTGACCTTCGGAACATCGTCCGTGGTGCCCACGCTTGACGGGCCAACCGCTGCGGTGAACCTGCTGGCGGGAGACATCCTTGTCGCGTCCGCGCCGGCCGTCGATGCGGGCCTGGGCGACGTCGGATTCATTATGGTCGGCATCAGGCAGTGATGCCTTACAAGCCCGAAAAGCATTGGCCGCCGGAAGTGCAGAGTGCGGTCGGGAAAATCTGGGCGCTCGCAGACAAGCTGGGAGCCGACGACCTCCACGCGCTTGCCCGTGTCGCCAAGGAGATGGCGGAGGAGGAGGAGTCGATCAGAGGCAGCCTGGCGCGCATTGGAGATGACGCCGTGCTGCACTATCTCGACGCCCTCTTTCTCAGGCTCAAGGCGCGGTCGTCGGAGGTCAGACGGAAACGTCGCACCGAACGCAAGCCGAAGGAGACGTAATCCAAATGTTTCTTCTGGGAGACTCTTTTGACTTCTACAGCTCCGTCAGCGACATTTCGCAGCGGTGGCAGGTCAACAATTTCAGCTCCCTGCTGCCTGCGACGAACACCGCCTTTGAATCGGGACAGGCCGTCGCCGCATACAATACCGGCGTCATCGGAACAGCGTCCTTCACCACCGGCTCGAACGAGAGCACGGTCTATGGCTCGATCAGACTCAAGTCGAGAACCGTGTCCGGCTCCACATCCGGCTATTCGGGGTTTCGGATGGCGCTGGAGTTTCTTGACGGCACCAACGCCCAATGCAGCCTGGTCTTCCAGGGCGACGGAACGGTCTACGTCAAGTCGGGAGGCATCGACGGGACCAACCTAGGCACGTATTCCGGCGTGTTTGCCTACGACACATGGGACAGCTACCAGTTCTGCGTTGTTTTCAGCACGACGGCAGGAAGCGTGCAGCTCAGGAAGGACGGCAGCACGACGCCGGTGTGCACCCTGACCAACGTCAACACGCAGGCCGGCTCCGGGAACAGCTATGCCAATGCCATCTCGCTCGCCGCCGAGGGCGGCAGCCCGTTCCAGCTCGACGACCTGTTCCTGTCCTCCGGTTCGGGCGCGGCGCCAAACGGCTGGCTGGGAGATTTGCGGGCTGTCCAACAAGTTCCGACTGGAGCCGTGCAGACGCAGTTCGCGCCGACACCGACCGGAGGTGCGGGGAATTACGCCCTGGTCGGAACGGCACAGGAGGCACAGTCCACTTACGTTTCCAGCGCCACCGTCGGCCAGGAAGATCTTTACAGCCTGTCGCCGCTCGGGCTGACGACCGCTGGCATCGTTGGCGTGAACTACTTTGCCGTTGTCGAGAAAGGCGGTTCCGGTGAGCGGACCGCAGGCGTGCAATTAATTGCAAACGGCAGCGCAGACACGACGGTTGCCAGCGGATCGCCCGGCAGCGGCTGGGGAGTGCTGCAGGGGTTCCTGCCGGTTGATCCGACCGGGGCGGCGTGGACCGTGACCACGGTCAACTCGGCGCATGTCGGGATCAAGGTCATTTCCTGATGTCTGGTCACCGCTACTGGCGAATTAACATCACAGGGTCAGGCGGAAGCTACCCTGTGCTGGCGGAAGTCGTGATGTCGGCTGCCGCTGGCGGAACGAACCTGATCGGCGGAGGGACCGCCTCGGCCTCGTCCTACTATGATTCGAGATACCTCCCCTCTTGTGCCTGCGATGGTAACCCGTCCACGATGTGGTCGGCCAACTCCGCCGTTCCGGCCTGGTGGGGGTATGATTTCGGAGCGGGATCAGCGGTCAACGTCGGGTACGTCACCCTGACAACCCGTAACGACGGCAACAGCGCCTGCAACCCGAATGCTTTCGATGTCCAGTATTCTGACGACAACAGCACCTGGACAACAGCTGAATCGTTCACCGCCCCAACGTGGACCAACGGGCAGACCCAGAGCTTCACCGTGGCGGCGGCCGGTCACCGCTATTGGCGGCTCTACGCAACCGCGTCCGTGTACGGGAGCCTCATCGCCCTTTCGGAAATCAGCTTACAGGCTGTTGCCGGGGGCCCGAACCTGCTGACCGGAGGCACGGTCTGCACTGGCGGTGACTACAGCACCGGTGGCAATCCTCCGTCCAACCTGCTTGATGGCAACACAAGCACCTGGTGGGGGAGCACGGCTCTGCCGGGCTGGTGGGGCTATGACTTCGGCAGCGGGGCGTCGGTTGCGGTCGCGGCAATGGCGTTGACACCGAGGAATGACGCCTATGCCAACCAGGGTCCGTCAGATCCCACGCTGCAGTATTCGGATGACGGATCGGCGTGGACGACGCTGTTCACCGGCACAGCCGGCGCATGGGGCGCCGGAACAGCACAGACGTTCACCGCGCCGCCTGTCTGGTCCTACGGGGCGGCATTCCGTTTCTGGCGGATTTATATCGCGACGCAGCAGGGCGGAGCGTCGGCTTGCAACCTTGCCGAGGTGCAGTTCCGCACGACGGCGGGAACCGCGCTGCTGTTCTCCGGCGGCACGGCATCGGCCTTCGACACCAACAGCAGTTATGTCGCCGCCAACGCCTGTGACAACAACACCTCCACGTTCTGGTGCAGCAACGCCAACGGACCGGGCTGGTGGCAGTATGACTACGGCGCAGGCAACAGCCTCGCCGTCGCCGAAGTCGCCATCACCTGCCGGTCTGACGGTTATGCCGGGCAGGGCGCCGCCACATGGACACTGCAGTGCTCGAACGACGGCGCTGGCTGGGCCAGTGTGCAGACCTTCACGGCCGCCACATGGACCGCCGGATCGTCCCAGACCTTCGATGTGTCCGGTGGTGGTGGCGGAGGCAGCGGCACCGCGCTCAATGTGACCCAGGTTGGCGCCGAGGTCTGGCTGCTGAATGGCGCAACTATGGCAACACTCACGTTCGATGGCGTGGTCACCGCCACGGCTTCACGAAGCGCCAGCGTTTCCGCCGCCATCACCACGTCGCTGCCTAATGATGTCATCGTCGTCGCGGCATTCGCCGAGTGGATCACCGCCCCTGCGGTCACAGGGGTCACAGCCGCCGGGCTGACGTTCGCCAAGCTGGCCGCCGCAAGCGGCGCCGGGGCAGACATGGAGATCTGGTGGGCGCCGGCTTCGGCCGAGCTTTCCGGCGCGACCGTCACTGTCACCTATGACTTCAATTTCGACGATGCCTCGCTTTGCGTTTTCGCGGTCAACGGAGCCAACACGTCAGCCCCGTGGGACATGACGGCCGGCCTTCCCGCGACCATGGCCGGAAGCGGCATAACCGCATCGTTCAGCGGAATCTCGACTGCGGCGGCCGGCGAGATGCTGATCTTTGCTGGCGGCACGCGCAGCCCGTGGTCCGGGTCTTCGGAAACGGCCACAGGCTTCACCAGCATTGCGATCGTGAACAACTATGGCGCGATCTGGTATTCGTTTGCCGGATTTTGCTCGATGCCGGAGCCCTCGGTGCTTTCTGGCGCAACCATAGCCTGGGGGCCGGCTGTCCCTGGGGATGGAGCGTGCGTGCTGGCCGCGCTCGTGCCCGCAAGCACTGCGCCGGGGTCGCCCGTCCCGCTTCAGGTTACCCAGGTTGGCGCCGAGGTATGGCTTGCCGGAATAGCCACTCTCGCCGCGACCCAGGTTGGCGCGGAAGTCTGGTTGGCCAACGCTCCCCCGCCGCCTCCTGCGCGAGGGGCCGCGGAAACTTCCCAAGTCTGGATGCAGTGAAGGAGAACCCAATGAACATCAAAACCCCCTTCGTCGTGATGCGCAACGCCTCGGCGCCAGGGCCGGGCATCCTGCTCACCGACCCGGATTATCGCAAGACAGACGCGCGGCGCACGGACATACTCCTGCAGGTGGCGGCGACCACAGGAACGCCCGTCTTCGCCCTGCAGCCGCAGCAGTCGCTGGACGGCACGCTATGGCATGCGATCGGCAGCCCGATCACCGAGGCCGGCCTGACCCAGATCAACGTCCCCGCGCCGCTTTTCCAGGTTACCCTTGTCTCGATATCCGGCGGCGCGGTCACAGTCACCGTCGCATGATTATTTTTCGGCACAGCGTTGTCGCCAATCGCAACTTCGATTCCACATTATCCCGCAAGAACAACGCCGTCTGCAAAACACGCTGTTGTCGCCAGTGACTTTTCACTGCCTGAGACAGGAAACGGTTTCTTCAGACTGTTCCGCCATAACGCACGGGAAACCTCCCCGCTGCTGGCGAGAGAACGAATGTCCGACGTTGCCGTAGAGTTCCCGGAGACCGCGCGCGCAATTTCCAAGGGAAGGCGCGCCAGCGACCGCGTGGCCGAAGTCGCCACAAGCGCCCTGAAATTCTCCTGGCCCGCGCTCACGTCCCTTATTGTAGCAGCCACCGTGGCTTATGGCGTCGTGCGCTGGACCGCCGACGTCACCGCAGAAGCCGCGGCCATACGCGATATCCAGACCCGCGACGAGGCCAAGGCAGCCGATTTTGACGCCCGGCTCCGGTCCGAAATGTCCGAACGCTTGCGCCTTCTGGAAAGTTCGCTCGGAGCCGAGGTGACGCGCTCGGAAAAGGCGGACGGTTCGCTGGCCACCCAACTGGGCACGGTCCAGGAAATCCTTTTGCGAAGAGCGAAGCCTTGACAGATTTCCTTAGCATTATCTCCAACGCGGGCAAGGGAGCCGCGGCAGGCTTGGCCCTCGGGCCGATCGGGGCCATTGCCGGTGGTCTGATCGGAGCCATCGCGCCGGAAATCCTTGGCACACTCGCACCCAACTTGCTGGGCAGCAACGGTGAGGCAGTAGCCAAAACCGTTGTGGCGGCGGTGGCAGCGGCAACGGGGGTGGAGCAGCCCACCCAGGCCGACGTCAATGCCCTTTCGCCCGCCCAGCAGGCTATCCTCCAGGCTCAGCTAGCGCAGATCGCCGTGCAGGCCGAGGGCCAGCGGCTCGCCGCGCAGAAGGTGCAGCTCGACGACGCCCTGGCGCAGTTCGAGACCCAGGCAGCCGACGCCGCCAACGCCCGAGGCACCATGATCCAGGCCAGGGGGGCAAACGCGAACGGAGCCCTGATTATCTCATCGCTCATCATCGCGGCGCTGACCGGCCTGGTGCTCTACCTGCTTTTCGGGCCGGACGAGCTGGCGCCCGCGAAAATGACCTTCGCGATGATGATCGTGACGGCATTGATCACCGGCTTTTCGCGCGTCGAATCCTTCTGGCTCGGATCGTCGGTGGGCTCCCGCGACCAGGTGCAGGCGCTGGCCGACAGCGTGCCGCAGGGCGTCGCCCGCACCCTCGCCGCTTCCGTCCCGCCACAGATCGCAGCGCTGCTCGCATCCCAGGCCGCACGGCTCGCGACCCCGGTGCTCGAGAGCGTGGAGGCGCTGGTCGAGCGCGATCCCACGAAACTTCCGCAGCCCGGCATGGCAGGAGCAGAGTGATGTCCGGCACAGCGGCAGCCCCGGCCGACTTCGACACCGTTATCCGCAAGATCATCTCGACGGAGGAAGGCGGCTATACCAACGACAGCCGAGACGCTGGCGGGGAGACGAATTTCGGGGTGACCATCGCGGTCGCGCGGGCGTTCGGCTTCCAGGGCGCCATGAAGGATCTGACGCTGGATGGGGCGGTGGAAATCTACCGCAAGCGGTTCTGGACCCAGCCGATGTTCGACCAGATCGGAGCCATCTTCCCGGTGCTGGGCGAAAAGCTCCTGGACGCCGGGATCAATATGGGCTCGCCGACCGCGGGCAAATTCCTGCAGCGGGCGTTGAACGCGCTGCGCGGAACCGCGGCCTCTCCCGTCGATGCCGATGGCGTCTGCGGCGCGATGACGAGGGATGCGCTCAAGGCGTTCCTCAATGCCCGCGGCGCCGGCGGCCGCACCGTGTTGCTGAACGTCGTCGCGGCCCTTCAGTCCGTGCGGTATATCGAGATCGCCGAGGGCAACGCGACCGATTTGTCGTTCGAGTTCGGCTGGCAGAGGGCCAGGGCGTTCAGCCATATCGGAGGCGCGGCGTGACTGTAACCGAGACCAAAGACGCCTGCCGGTTGGTGGAGCGCCGCGAAGCTGTCATGGCGCTTCTCGGCTATCTCAACGAACATATCCTGGCCGAACTGGTTTTGGGAGACGATTGCATTCTTGCAATAAGGCTGCCAGGCCCTTCGGCGCGCAACCTTCTCATCGAGGAGCTGATGCGCGTGTCGAAACTGCTGGAGGATTTGGGCGTCACGTTTTCGGAATGGTAATCGGTTTGTCCGGCCTCCTGCGCCATCGGGTGTGAGCCGGGCCTCCCCCCATGCGGGGGACGCCGCTCATGCAACCACCACACTTTCCTCAAACGTCTCATTCCGCGAGATGGCTTGACCAGAATCCGGCGATTCTAATCCGTCGGCTAATCCGCCAACCCTTTCCTTTCCCAACCCTTCATGCGGGGGGACGCTCTGCCTCTTCCGGTTCCGCGGCGGCTTGCCCTGAGCCTCGCGCGCGAACAGGGAGACCGCAGCCGACACGTCGATGGCGGCCTGCCGGGACAGCTTCTCCCCTAGCGCCGCCGCGACCGGCGCCAGCTCCTTCAGGAAGGCGACCGCGAGCGACGGATTTCCCAGGTGGGCCACCGGATAACCTGTGCCCGGATTTCCCTTGGATTGCCCCGGATTATCGGCTGGGAGCGGCGGAAATATCCGCCCGCCCGCCTCCTGCTCCACGGCATGGGCAATCCAGCGGTTAAGCCACGCGCCCATGGTCTCGCCGGACAAATTGGCGGCCTTTTTGGCGGCTTCCCAGGTGGCGAGCGACACGCCTTTCACGTTGACTATCGTCTTCTTTTCGGAATGGCTATCCATGGTTATCTCTCCAAATAACCGAGGTTATCCGCCAGGATTGCCCCGGCGGCCCACCCGATATACCGCCGGGCAATCCAATCCGCAAGCGCACAGGATAACCCCCCCCACCCTTTCCGAACCCCCACGTTCGTCTTTCCGAACCCCCATGCGGGGGCTGTGCAGCGGCCCTACGCCTCCGGAGACGTCAGGAGCGGCGGGACGCCTTCCGGGCGGCTTTCTGGCGCTGGCGCTGGAGGCGCAACTTTTCGGCTAGCCGGTCTCCATATGGGCCTCCGGGCGTGGGTTTCGGCGTTCCCTCCGGCGGGGGAGCTTCCATCCCGGCGAGTATCTCGCCGAAAAGGTCCCACGCGTCCTTGTTCCCCATAATGTCCTCGGCGACCTGGACCGCACAGTCCAACATCGAGGCCGCCGCCTCATACCGCGCCTGGTCGGCGGAAAGAAGGTTGGAGGGGCGCGGCAGAACCGCCTCGCTAACGAAAGTCTCTATGGTGGCGCGAATGACTTCGTAAAACCGGCGGCCGGCTGTCTCGCTGGCCCACTCCAACGACAAGGCGTCCATCTCCATGGGAGACGCAGGCCGATAGCCGCACTTCACCCGCTCCGGGAAAGGCCCATAATCCTCCCCATCCCCCTCGCTCACGACACAGTCTCCCCTGTCTGCCTGGGCAGAATCGGCTTCTTGCGGCACCTTGGTCAATGTGTGTGTCCGGTCCGTGCTGCCTTCCTTGTTCCTGAGCCGCTTGCTTGCTTGCTATTTTCCGAACCCCCATGCCGGGGGCTGTTTCACCCCGAGACGCCCAGAGCGGCGGCCCGGGCAACGCGCAGCGCCGCCAGGCCGGCCGACGGCATGCAAAACTTTCCGAACCCCCATGCGGGGGCTGCGTCATCCGATTCAAAAGGAAAAGAGTTAGGTACCGTGTTTACACAACGGAGACTGGAATCAGGACGCCGGCGGGCGTTTTTGGCCGCCCACCATGCCGCCCGCCATGCCGCACGCCACTCGAGGCCGGCATCCTTGTGTGGCACCGCGGCCTCCGGGAGACGGAAAAAGTACCTGTTCGGGCGGCGGACGGGCACCACACGAGAGCCCCTGGCTACCATCTCCGTCTGGCTCCTGACCACGACCAGGTAGCCCATCTCCTCGGCACGCCTGATGGCCTCCAGCACGGTCCCGACCGAAACGTCAGCGGCCCCGGCAATCGTTTTCAGAGCCGGAAAACAGCCCTCCGGTCCATCAAAATGATGCAGGGCGACCAGCGCCCGGGACATCTGCAAGCCCAGCCGGCGGCTCTCCGCGGCCTCGGCCTCGACCATGTCATTCCACTTTTTTTCCACGCGCCGGCTCCTGGCTTGAGCCAAGGGCCACCCAGCACCGCGACACAGACCGACTTTTTCGCAGAGTTGCCTCTTGCAAAATCTCCAAAGGCCGGCGACTATCGGGGAATTGGCGTTCCCGTTTGTCTGTGTTGCGGGCCATTCAGCCGTTCGTCGCGGCTGGGTGGCCCAAAGCTCTCTGTTACATTTCCGAACCCCCATGCGGGGCCTGTGTCACTCCGTGCGCCCCGGACTCGGAGGTTTCCGAACCCCCATGCGGGGGCTGCGTCAGGGATAGCTTGCCCAGGAACGGTGCGATAAGCAACTGGTCCTGAAAAATATTTCCTGATGCGGTTGCCGGTCACAGCCGCCTGCACGCTATCCGTGCGCTGCGCGGATCATCCCGTTGTCCGTTGGTGGCGATGGTCTTGGTGACCCCGCATATGTTGCAGACGACGGTGTAATAACCCATTCCGGTTGTGGGGTATGGCAGCACGACACGGCAGGTTGTGTTGGGGTCCCACCGGGGATTCAGGTCGATGCCGTTTGGAAAGTCGCGTTGGGACCGGGAGTCCCGATAGCGGGCGCGGCACCCGGAATCGAACCACGCCACGCGCCACTGAGCCTGCTCTGCCTCGTCTGCCTCGTCTGCCGGCCCGTCGCCCGCGGGCAGGAAGGCCTTCTGCGGGCGGCTCACCAGGGCATACCCTGCAGCGCATCGGCCACGCTAAGGATGGAAATGGTGAACGCCGTGAGCGGCCTGTTGGGCTCCAAGTCATCCCGCAGCGGCCGCACCGTGCTCTGGCGCCGCCAGCAGGCCAGCGCCTCCTCGTGCGTGCTGAAGATCATGGCGCGCGTGGGATCCGCGGTTGTGGTGATTTTCCCCCTTCCGCGCCGCGCCTCGGGATCGAACCGCGAGAGGTATTGGCCTCGCCCCTGGCAGGGATAGCCTGCGGCATCGGCTTCGATGCGAATCACGGCGCCGTTTCTCATGCCGGCTGCTCCGCCGGCTGCAAGGGCTGCACAAGGTTGGCGGCCACTCGGCCATCCTGAAGCAGCTCAGGCCAGATCCGGCAGTCCGTGAGTGAGCCCCGGAAGCCCAGCTCCTTCGCGATCAGCCACACGGCTTGCGGACCGGGCGCGCGGCACGACCGGCGGACCGAGACGCTGGCGTGGCGGCACAGCCCGACCGTTGGCTGGCGTTCGATCGAAAAGGTGACCACGTAGGCGGCCGGTATCTCGATGGTCAGCTTTTCCATCCGCCGCCGGTGAATGGCGTCTCCCTCCCGGGTCTTGACCGCGGCCATCACCTCGCGGGCGTCAAGGATTTCATTGGAGGCGCGGGCGCGTAGCGCCACCAGGGCGGCTTGCTGCTCGATGCCGAGAACGAGAACCGTCATGCGCGGCCTCCCTCATTATTTTCCCGACCCCTGGCGTTTGCGGTTTTGCTGAATCATGCCCCGGGCGGCAGAGAGCAGGAGGAATAGTTGGTCGGAGGTCATTCCGTGGAGCAGCCCGATCAGATCCGTGATGGCCACATGCGCGAACGGCGGCATGGGCTCCTTCCGGCTGTCAGCGGCGGGCGGAGAGGTTTCGGACTGCATTGATCTGTTTCCTCAACTGGAAGCTCTCGCAGAGCTTCAGGGTGGGTTCGTCGGCGATCTGCCCAATGGTCGCGACCAGCCGCGCGACTTCCGGGCTTGGCTCGGCGAGCGCCGCGACCGCGCAGAAAGCGTCCACGAGGATGCCGACGGGTCCGCCGGGTTTCAGGGCGCGGTTCATAATGCTCCCGCCCAATGCCGCACCTGGCACATCTCGCAGAAAATGGCCGTGCGTGTGTCTGCCCCGAAAGTCATAAGAGCCACCTCGTCTTCGTCGAGATCGTCGCCGCAATAGGAGCACACCCGCCAGGTGAAAGCGGAACCCGTCCGTCCATCCGCGCCAAACAACACCCCCACGTACGCTAGGACCGGGCGCCGCGGCGTGCTTCCCTTTGCGATACGCCGGATCGGCCTCTCATCCGGCGCTGACCAGGTGACGCGGTTCCAGTCGAGACTCGGCAGCGGCCTCGGCAGCGGCCTCGTTGTTTCCTGAGACATTTTCCCCTCTCCAATGTCATGGCGCCATCGCGCCGGCTCCCAGGCACATGAACATCGGCATGGCGACCAGTGCGGCCGTCAGCGCCGTCGCGGCAACGAAGAAAGCCGCCATCCCCAACCATGGCGACCTCGCCTCGCGCTGGCTCCTGGTCAGTCGCCTCTCCCCGGGTCGTGGGAACCGGCGCAGCCACAGGTCGAACGCCATCATGGCGCGGAACGTGCGGCTGGCGTCGCGCCCGTCAGTCCACTGGCTCATTTACCGCCTCCCGCGAATGGCGCTGGATGCTGTCGATCAGCGCCTCGTTGACCGAGTCCCAGAGTGCCGGGTGGTTTTTGTGCAGCCACTTCAGACGCTCGTGCACGACCTGGTCTTCGGCTATCTCGCGGTGTTCTTCGGCGCTCATGGTGTTGCGGAAGCGGTTAAGCAGATCGGTCGCAACCTGACTGACGGTCGGCCGCCTGGCTGGCTTGGGAGACGTCGGCTCGGGCACCAGGTCCGGCGCAGGCGTGGGTGGGCCGGCATGCTTTCCGGGAGCCTGCGCGGGAGCCGCTGCCGGAACGGGCTGTTGCGCGTCTCCGCGGGCGTATGCCGCGATGCGGGCGCCGGCTGCCTCGTCCAGCTGCTTTCCGGGAATGAAAAGCTCCCTGTGCCTCCCGTTGGCTTTTGTCAGTGTCGGCACGCCGGGGCTCTCCTCCGACAGCATCATCGAGATCGTCATGTCGTACATGAAGTCCTTGCCGCAGATCGGCTGAAATCCGATATCCACGGGAACGAGCTTGCCCTTGTCGTTTTTGACTATCTCGATTTTCCGTTCCGCACGCAAACAAAAGATCACCATCGTATTCAGGGCGAGCAGCCGGGCCATCATCGCCTTGTGCGAAGCCTTTGGCTTGATCCACGCGGCCATGGTCATCTTCTCACGCTTGCTCCAGTCCTCGCCGGCCATCCGCTGCAGCTCTTCCTCGTGCCATTCGATCATGCCGCCGATGCCGCTGTGCTCGTGCGACATGCTGTCGATGATGAGTACGGAGTGCCCGGCCTTGCGCGAAAGCTCTGCGCCACGAACGTATTTTTCCGGCCGGTATGGCGGCTCGATGAAGGCGCGCTCGAACCCGAAATCCCGTGCGTAGAACAGGGACCGTTTGTTTTCGGTGTCAACGAGCCCGATTGTGCCGCCCGGTCCGGCGATGCCGCGCGCGAGCCGCAGCGCGGAGAATGTCTTGCCGCTGCCGCTCGGGCCGGCGATGGCGACCAGCCAGTTCTCCCGGCCCGGCCTGGCAGGGGCGAAGACCAGCTCGGCGTCGGGATTGCTCACCCGCCGAAGCTCCCGGCCCCGATCAGCCTGGCGGTGGCCGTCTCGCGCAGCGACGCGGCATCGGCTGCCATTCTCTTGAGAGCCATCCGGTTCTCCCAGGCGTAGCGGAGATACCCCGGCGCGTCGATTTGCACTATCTCGTCCGGGTAGCCCGGCCACACTCCGCTTGAGAGGCAGGCGCCCCACAGCTCCCGTGCTTCGGCGATCTTCTCCTGGCCAATATCCCGCGCCTCGGCAGAGAGCTGGAACACGCGAATGCCGTAGGGTGGATTCTGTTCAACAATGCAGAACAGCATGCCGTCCGGCGGCTCCCCACGGAGCATCTCCGCTCCTCTTGTATAGTGGGCCTCCTGGTAGTCGCACCCTTTGTCGAACCCGGCCCTTGTCCACGCCTGCGCAGTGGCCGTGCCATCTGTGGTCTTGAGGTCCCACATTGGAGCGCCGGCATCATCGGGCAGCCAGTCGGGCTTTGCGCGGGCGTAGTGTCCGCCTTCCTCCTGCCAAAGCAACGTCTGCTCGGGAGCGCCCTTGGTGAATGCGCCCGTCCGTGCGCGAAACCTTTCAAGCGCGTCAACGATGCGCAAAACGCTTTCATAGTCGTGCTGCTTCAACGGTATTTTTCCGTCAAGCAACGCCGCGTCGCGGAGAGCCTTCGCTTCTTTGGTCTGGTAGGTCGGGAAGTTGATCACGGAGATTTCATCTTGCCCCTTCAAAAACAGCGCATGTACTGCTGACCCTATTTCGGCCTCATCTGACGCCCGCGTCCGCCGGTAGACTGATCCGTTCAGTCGCGAGCAATTCGCAAAAACATGCGCTGGCGAAGTATCAATCAACAGCTTGGCGAGACTTCTTGACAGCGACGGTGAAGGCGCGGGGTCCGCATGGTACGCCGCGTCTTCGATCGAGTGGATGCCTTGTCCCATCTGTCCCGGTTGCATGCCGCGTTCTCCCGATCCGCAAGAGGCTTGATCCGTTGTCGGACACATCTTAGGTTTTCCGCCGGTTTGTTTCCGCCGCCTCGCTTCACGGCGGCGTTCCTTTGTCTATCCCAGCAGCTTTATGCAACGTAACGCCGACGCGGATCAGTCCGCGCAGATACGGCGGGCGCCGCCGCGCGCTCCCGCAAGTAAATCTGGCGGCCTGTTGTCAGATCACCATGTTGCATTTGCATGAACCAGGCTCGTTGCCGAAGTCAAGTCGCATATCGTCACGTGTATGTTATGCCGTTGCGCCAACGACAACGGCTGTTGTCGTTCCATATTCGGCAATCCGCTTGCGCGGCACGGAGATTTGTGCGTCACATCACTGCCATGGTGGATCTGGCGGATGTTTTCACCAGGTATGGTCTGACACCTCGGGCGGTTGCGCGCGTGCTCGGCATGCCGCGCCAAACGATCAACTATTGGATCGCCGGCGACCGGGTGATGATGGCCGAAAACGCCGTCGCCATTGAACGGGCGCTCGGCATCCCGCGCCATGCGCTGCGCCCGGACCTTTGGGAGCCTCCGCCTGACTTCAAACTTCCACGCCTGTACCCAAACGCGCTTACGGAGGCGACAAATGCCACACCCACACGCCGGAAACCACGCCGCCAACGGCGCGCAAAGCCTGCCCCTCGGAAACCTGCGCCCGGACACGTTTCTGAAGCACTTTCGGCAAATCTCTGATCTCGCGACGGCGCACAGGAATGCCGGCGCGGAGTTGGCGAGGGCCAAGAAGGAAGCGAAGGAGTCGGGCGTTGACCTGGCCTCCTTCAAGCTGGTGCAGAAGCTGCTGGTGCTGGACAACGACGAAGCGGAGGGGCAACTGCGCCGGGCCATACAGTACGCGTCCTGGCTCGAGATGCCCCTCGGATCGCAGTTCAGTTTGTTCCCGCAGACGGCGGCGCTCGCAGATCTCGACGGCGGAATCGCCCCCGTCAGGGGGGTCGGAGACAAGAACGAGCCGCCATCGGACGACGCGTCCGCCGAACAGCGGGCGTGGGCCGCCGGCGAGGCCGGGTTCACCGCCGGCAAGCAGGGCAAGAGCCGCGTCGACGACAACCCTTACGCCACCGGCACCGCTCTGTTTGTCGAGTTCGACCGCGGCTTCATGCGCGGGCAGGCCGCCATCGCCGCCAAGCTCGGAGCGAACGCCAAGCAAGCCAACCCGAGAAAGGCGCGGTCCGACAAGCTGCAGCAAGCTGTCGTCGATGAGATCTTCTGCGAAGAAGAGCAGGCGGCTCCCCCTGAAAGCAAGCGTCGCGGCCGGCCCCCTGGGAGCAGGAACCGCGCCAACGGCAAAGCCCCGGAAGGCGCCTTCGGCCTGAGCTGATGTCAGCGCCCGGGGGCGTGTTGGCCTTGGACCTGTCCTACGTCACGGGCTGGGCATACGGCTGCCCGGAGGTCGACCGGCCGGCGTACGGTACGTGGCATTTGCCGACGCACATTAGCTGGGGCGCCGGCTTTGCCGCGCTTGAAAACGAGCTCGACGACGCGCTGGAGATGTTCCGCCCGTCCGAAGTCGCCGTCGAAGCCCCCTTGGATCGGGCAATGGCTGCCACAGCCAGGGGCACCAGGAACGAGGAGGCGTCGTTCCAGCAATTCGCCCTGGCCGGCATCGTCGAAGCCACCGCTTACCGGCACTCCGTCCGCGTCCAGCGCGTCCATTGCTGCACAGCAAGAAAAGCCGTCATCGGCGTCGGCAACCTGCCGCGCAAAGAGGCCAAGGCCGCCGTGCTGCGATATTGCTCGTGGCGGGGCTGGAAGGAAGTCCCGGATGACAATTGCGCCGACGCATTGATCGTCTGGCAGCATCGGGCCTCGATCCTCAAGCTGCGCGGGAGGATCGCCGCGTGATCCCGCCCATCACCAGAGATCCGCCCCGCATCGCGTCGCTGCTCCATGTGCCCGGCAGCGTCGCTGTCGCGAACCTCGGCCGGTGGTGACCAATGGAACTGCCACCGCTCCGGCGCCCGCTCCCCCATGAGGTTTTTTATCCCTCCCCGGTAAACCGGCGCTGGATCGCCGCACAGCGCAACGCCGTGGATGCGTTCGCGCGGTTCTCGGCCGCCGAGCGCCTGAGTGATACCGAGATCGAGGACGAGGTCTCCGGGCTTGCCAACGCGCTGCGCCAGATCGCCCGGATTGGCCCGCCGTCATGACGCCGCATCCCAAACCGCCGCCTGGCGCCGACGCCTCTTCCGTTGCCCGCGTGCGGTATCTCCGCGAGTGGATCAGGGGCTACGCCCGGATGCTGGCCGCGTGGCACCTGGCCGGCGACGATGCCGACGAGCCATACACGCACCAGTGCGAAGTCTATCTGGCGGTCACCCAGCACGCCCAAATCTGCGGCTACCCCTTCGAGGACGGAGCCTTGGCCGGCAAGGCGGAGTGGCGGGACGCATGCGAGCATGCGCGCCGCATGCTCGCCACGCTGAAGTCCCGGATGTGGCCGCTTGGCCGGGCCGACGCCGCCACCCCCCAGATCGTCGCCGAAGCCCAGGCCGTGAACGGGCAGTTCGGCACCCTGCTTCCGCGCGAGCTGCTGCTTGAGCGGTCCGGCGAGATCATCCGCGCAGCGGCTCCCTACAGGAGGTCGCGGTATGGCAAGCGATTCGCCGCGTGATCCGCCGCCCTCCGACGACGAGCTTCTCGGCAGGAGCAAGCGTCGCGGGCATCTCAAGGTCGTTGACAGCGACAGTCCATTCCTGTTGCGGGCCGCCCGCCTGCCAATCGCCAGCACGCTTCCGCCGCGCCCCTGGCTCTATGGCACGCAGCTCCTGCGCGGATTTTTGTCGCTCCTCGTGGCGCCGGGTGGCACCGGCAAATCCCTCTACGCCATGGGCGTGATGGCGTCGCTCGCGGCCGGGCGCCGGCTGCTTGACCAGCACATCTTCGAGCGGGTGAACACCGCCTACATCAACCTCGAAGACCCTCTGGACGAGCTGGAGCGCCGCATGGCCGCGTTCCAGATCAGACACAACATCGGCAAGGACGAGCTGCAGGGACACTTCTGGCTCAACTCCGGCGACGAGCGGGAACTGTCGATCGCGAGGGTCGCCGACGACGGCTCGGAGATCGTGCATCCAGACGTCGAGGCTCTGATCCGCGCCATCAACGATCACCAACTCGGCGCGCTGGCCGTCGATCCGTTCGCGGAGACCCACGAGCTTGAGGAAAACTCCAACCCGCAGATGATCCGTGCGGCGAAGGCGTGGCGCTCGGTCGCACGCGCAACCGGATGCGCCATCCTGCTCGTCCACCATCTCCGCAAAGGGCCGGCCGACGGGATCGACTCCGCACGTGGCGCGAAGGCGCTGACCGATTCCGCGCGCGTCGGCCTGCTGATGAGCCCTATGTCGGAGACCGACGCCGCCGAGCTTGGCATCGAGAAGGACGAGTCCGGCCACTACGTCCGGCTGGACAACGCCAAGGCGAACATGAGCGTCCGGGCCTGCAAGGCGTCATGGTATGAGCTTGCGCAAGTCGATCTGCACAACGGCACCGCGATTTATCCGCATGGCGACAGCGTGGCCGCGATTGTCAGTTGGGAGCCTCCTTCGGTGTTCGGAGATCTGACCGTCATCCAATGCAACGAGGGGCTCGACCGGATCGCCGCCGGGCCGCGCGATGGTGTCCGATACACCTCGTCAAGGCGAGGCGACGGAGCCAGGTGGGCCGGCAAGGTGCTGGTGGACCTGTTTGGCGTGACCGATGTTGTGGCGGCCAGGATGATCGGGGTTTGGATCAAGTCCGGCGTTTTGCGGGAGACGCCCTACCGGGACCCGGAGCAGCGCCGCGACCGGCTCGGTTTGGTGGTTGACGATCTCAAACGGCCTGGGACCGTAGTGTGATGGGCGGGGGTTGGAAAATGCAAGAATTGTTTCGGAAGCCGGCACAGCCGGCGCCCCCTGGCGTTGCGGGTTCGGAAAGGAAAACCCGGTCGTCGGCTTCGGTTTGTGACGCATTTTATGACGCACCGAAAGGCCGCCGGAGGACGGCTGCGTCACAAAGCGCCCTAAAGGGCGCACTTTATGACGCACCATCCCCGGTCCGAAGGCGGTTTGTGACGCAGCATATGACGCATATGACGCAGCGGCCCCCCACACGGGGGTTCGGAAAGATCGGCGGCGCGGTTGAACAACCGGCCTGACGCAGCGCCCCGCACTGGGGGTTCGAAAAGAAAAGAAAAGAAAGGGTGAACACCATGACGGCGACATTCGACAGCGCGATCAAGCAGCTCATCTCCGACAACGCGGCCCTTCAGGCCGAGGTCGCCGCAACACCGGCGGCCGTCTCGACGCTGATAGCGACTGCCGTGGCCGCGGCGGTGGAGGCGGGCGCGACACCCGAACAACTGTCGGAGCTCGCGGAGCTTCACGCATCGCTTGGCGGGGCGGCGGCGCAGATCACCGCCGCGCTCGCCGGCACCGCGCCGGCGCCTCCCCCCGTCTCGCCGGCGCTTGCCGCGGCAGACCCGGCTGCGCCACCGGCGCCTCCGGCCGCCTGATGGCGCGGCGGCAACCCCGGCGGCAGGAACCGCCGGGCGCCGTCTGCAGGGGCGACGGCGGCATCGTCTGGGAGTATGGGGCGGACCCGCGATGCCCGAACCAGGTGGTCCGCCGCGCCCGGCGCGTTGATCCGCTCTGGACGCTCTACCATTGCGGAGGCATAACGGGCCGCGGTTATGATGCGGGCGAGGAACTGCGCAATTTGTTGGAGCGCATGGAGCCGTCGGTATGCTCGGGCGGCAGCGAGGTCCACGTTGCGCCATATCTCCGCGCCGCAATCTCGACGGGCCAGATTGGCGCAACCAGGGAAGCCAGGGAGGCGCTGGAGCGGCTTGACGCCGACCAGCGGGCCGCCACTGCCTGGGTATGCCTCGGCGGCACGGTGGACGGACTGGCGCTCCGCAGGCGCATCCGCCGGGCCAGCGCCGCGGCCCATGTGGCCTCCGGGCTCGATACCCTCGCCGACCACTTCTTCGGACGGCACGAGGCCGCCGCGTGAGCAAGCCTCCGAAGCAGCAGCAGATCGCGCAGCAGACCACAGCGCCGATCGGCGAGCTGCGCCCGAACCCGCGCAATCCGCGCAAGCATCCCGAGGAACAGATCAACCGCCTCATGGCGTCGCTGCGCCGGGACGGACAGACGCGCCCGCTGCTCGCGCGCAAGGCCAACCACATGCTCATCGCCGGGCATGGCGTCCACACCGCCGCGCGCCGGCTGGGCTGGACCGAGATCAACGTGGTCCTGTGGGACGTCGACCAGGCCACCGCCGACCGAGTGATGCTCGCCGACGATCGGCTGCAGGATCTCTCGGAGCTGGACAACCGCCGCGTCGCGGAACTCATGGCCGAGATTGGCGAGGGCGACTGGTTGGCCACCGGCTACAGCGTCGAGGAAGCCAACAAGCTGCTTGAGGGTTTCGAGGATGGAGAGCTTGAGGTTTATGAAGTCGAGACGCAGACGGTGACCGACCATTTTTGGGTGTCTGTCCGCGGGCCGCTCGGCGAACAGGCTGCCGTTCTCCAGCGCATGAAAGACCTGCTCGCCGAATATCCTGGCGTGAAAATCGAGATTGGCACGGTGGAGGACGCATAATGGACCATAGAAGTCTGGCGAAAGCGTTTCGCGAGCATGATGCCGATGTCGCGGGGGCGACGCCGGCCGGTGTCGGATTTGATCTGGCGAGCGCGCCGGACCGCACGATCCGGCATTTCGCGCGCAAGGCCGCCGGCGGGCTGGCGGACCCCTACTTTCGCGCCTTAATTCGAGAGCTATTCGAGGAACGCGAGCGGATCATCGACAGCCTGGGGAGTCTGGTCCGTCGTTGCGCGCCAACCTGCGTGCCGGATGTCACGCTCACCGGCCTCTACTGGCAGGTCGATTGCATCATTGCGAGCTATCGCTCGCGCCTCGGGGAGAAGTGATGTGGGCAGCGGCATCGACCTCGCGAGGGCGGACAATCCGCACCATGCCCAGCTATTGGACGATTTCAAAGACCAGCTTCTGATTGCGTTCGTCCGCCGGCTGGGCGGCGAAGTCACTGTCCCTGTGAAGGAGGTTGACGAGACAGGCGCTTACTTGCTCAGCGTTGCCATCGTCGATCGGGTTTTCAACTTCGCCCTCCAACGGAAGATGTGACTTGGAAGACAAGGAAAAGACGCTGGCACGGCTCCGCCGACTTCGCAATGCGCATGAGGCCGAACGAAAGTTCTTCGAGAGCTTAGGCTCATCATCTGGCCAGGTCCGCACGTCACATGAGGAATGGGACGCGCTGTTTGAAGCGGCCGTGCAGGAAGCCATACTGGCCGGCGCGACCGATGTGGAAATCCACGAGGCGATGGCGTGAGTGAGGTGTGTTTCGACTGCATGCGAGAGCATGAGCCGCCCCGCTGCCGGCATGACAGCGAGGCGCGGTGTTTCACATGCAACGGGCCGAGGGGCTACCGTGCGACCGGCGACGACGGCAAGCCGCAATCACCGGCGCACACATGCTGGCGCTGCTGGAACCTGGCCTGCGGCATCATGCTCCCGGCGGCCAACTGATGACGCGGCCATGCCAGATCTGAGGAGGGGCGTGAACGAAACATGGTTGACTGGATATTGCTGACTAACGCGGCCGAACGGCTGGCAGCGAGTGACTACATAGCAGGCGTAACGGCGCTTGTGGAATTCATGCATCCAGACCATGCGGAGACGATCGAAGTTGACATGACTATCGAGCAACTGTGGATTGCGTTCGATATTCTGGCAGACGAAAACGACGACCTGTCAGACGATTTGGACGCTGCAAACGAGCGCAACGTGGAACTGGCAGCGCAACTTTCAGCGGCTCTTGCGCAGCGTGACGAGTTGGCAGCGCGCGTCGAATGGCTTGAGCACGAGCGCGATTCAATGCTGTGGTTTCGTGGCGTGCTGGATGCGGCCATGGCCGAGATCGTGCCATGAGGATTGACCCGGCCGAACTGCTGACGGCGATCGTCAACGCGAATGCGATGGTCGAGTGCCTGACGGCCCAGCGTGACGCGCTGGCTGAGGCGCTGGAGCGATTGGCCATTGCAATACAGGACGCGGATACGACAGACGACAAAATGATGGCCGGAATGCGCGTCGGGTGCGCCGTGGACATCGCCCGCGCCGAGCTGAAGGCGGTGCGGGGATGAGCCGCTCCGGCCGCATGAAACCCACGGGCCGGCGATTCCCGTGACGAAGCGCGGGCTGTGGACTCCTGAGCGCAACGCGCTGGTCGTCAGTCACTGGGAGACCGGCCGCAGCACGCACGCGATCGCTGACGAGATCAACGCGAAGACCCGGGGACCGCCGGTCAACGCCCGACAGCTGCGCAACCAGGCCTGCCGCCTCGGCCAGCACCGGCCCGACGGTCACATGGCCGCCGTCGCGGCACTGGCGACCCGTGCCCGCCTCGCCAGGCTGGCGGCCGCCATGCGGGGACCAGCACCGGGCATTCCGGCGCCATATCCCAGGAGGTCATGATGGACATCTCGGGCGACCTATTGCGCTACGGCAAGCGAGACAATTCGCACTCAGCCTCCAAGGCGAAGGTGGGCGTCCGCGAGCGGGTGCTTGAGGCGATCGGTGCCGACAAGGCCCGGGTCTTCGATGCGTTCGCAGGCGAAGGCACGATGCACCGGGAAGTCTGGTGCAAAGCGGCTGGGTACACAGGATGCGACACCGATTGGTTCAAGGATGGCCGGCTTGCGTATGTCGGCGACAACCGGCGCGTCATGCGCGCGATTGACCTCGGCCAGTTCAACGTCTTCGACTTCGACTCCTATGGCTCGCCCTGGGAGCAGGTGACGATCCTTGCGGCTCGGCGGCCGCTGCAGCCCGGCGAAGTCCTCGGCATGGTGCTGACCGAAGGGCTCGGCCTGAAGATGAACATGGGCGGCGTCAGCAAGGCTTTTGCCAAGCTGGCGCGGATCAAATACCACATGCCGGGCATGGGCGCGGCGCGGGAAGAGATCATCGAGCGGGCGCTGCGGGAAGTCTGCCGGCGCATGCACGCGAAAATCAAATCCCGCTGGCAGGCGGACGGCAACAAGGGCTCGCGCGTGTCTTACATGGGATTAGTTCTGACGTCAGATTGATGTCTCCGAACCCCCAATCGGGGGCTGTCTATTAGGATGGCGGAGGAGGCGCGTGGTGGGCTTTCGTCTCCGAACCCCCATGGGGGGGCACTCCTTTTTAGAGCGGAAGCTGGACGCTCAGGATCGTGTCCGGCAGCGCCACGGGATCAACCGGACCGCGGGCCAGCGCCTTGCGAAGCCATTCGTGCTCGGCAAGGTATTTTCCCGCTTCCTCGGCCTGCCATCCCCTGACTTGCTGCAGGTCGAAGGTCGAAATCAGCTTGCCTTTCTTCCACGTCGAGGCTTCCCCCAGCTCCGCGAGGCCAAGGCGGAAATGGTCGCGGACCGTGCGCGCGTCCGGCGAGATGCAGGTTCCGATGTAGAGCGGATCGGGAATGATCTGCGTTGGCGTTGCCGGCTTGATGCACGCATACGCTCGGGGGAGTCCGCCCCATTCGCAGACCAGCGGAATCGGCCCAAGCCATTCAAGGAACGTGCCCGGCCGCGACCAGCTAGGCACCTCTCCCAAAGGCGTGGTAAGCATCTCCTCCACCATCTCGTCGATCGAAAGCGAGTCCAGCCGGTCGTCCGGCACGATCTTGCCCAGGTCTTCGAGAAGGCCCCGGAGCGTCCTGTAAAAGTCGGTGAACCGATCGGGTGATTCCCTTCGCGTGTAGCCGAGACTGGCCATCGCAACCTCCATGCCGCGCGGCTTGGCCATCTCCGCATCGAACTTGTCGCAGGTGTGCCGGATAGCCCGCAGGATTTCTTCCTCGCTCATCGGCACCGGAACCGGCGCAGGCGGCGCGGCCGGCACGACCGGCAGCTTGAATGCCGCCGGCTTCCTGGCGCGTGGCGCTTTGGCGGCGATCCACGCTTTCGTGGCAGTCTTTCTAGCCATCGTTGCATCTCTCCAAATGCAATTCGCCGGAACCGCCGGCACGGCATGCTTTTGCGGCATGCGTCAGGAGGCGGAACGATACCCCCTCCTGCCGGCTGCCTCAAATAAGCGCCGCGGACCGATTCAGCGCGGCAGCCATCGCGTGATAGGCCGGCGGCATCTCCCGCCAGATCTGCTTGTCACACGTCGCACCGCCTTTTTCCTCGGGCAGAACCTCGAAGCCGTTCGTCCGAAGCCAATTGAACCGCGCCGCCCACGGCCCCGGCGGCGTCAGGTCGATGTTCGGGTGGCTCGCGATCGTGCCGTGCTGCTTCAGCCAGATCGCTGAGCCTGCCTGGTGCGCCCGCTCCAAGCCGGCCAGCAGCCACGGACGCTCCATGCGCCGCGCTCCATGTCCGCTCTCGCCGCCCAGGATGATCCAGTCGATCCCGGTAAAGTCGCACTCGTCGAGCGGCCCGATGATGGGCTCGACCGACGCAAAAAACGTCGTATGATCCGTGCCAACCTGCTCCTTGAGCGAGCGCATGATCTTCAGCCGTCCCGCCACGCGGTTGTCCTCCACACTGACGCCGATCCAGATGTTCGCCGGCAGTCCGCGGTTCCCGTAGCGGTTCACGAGGTATTTGCGAGCCCGGATGGGCCTTTTCGTCAAAACCTGAAAAACCGTCGCCGGGTTGTTCTCCATGGCGTCGAACACCTGGGTCACGAACCCGTCCGGGATGGCGTCGTGCATCAGGTCCGACATCGAGTTGACGAAAACCTTGTGTGGCTCCAGAGACCCATCTTGGACGCGGACCGGCCGGAACTTGCGGACATGAGAGAGCCGGTCGGGATGCAGCGTGACGTCATTGAAGGCATGCTTGAAGCTCATTCCGCGAGCGAACATCGCCTCGGCATAGCAGTTGTCGCACCCGGGACTCACGCGGGTACATCCCGTGGTCGGGTTCCATGTGCTGTTGGTCCAACTTATGCCCGTGCCGATAACCGTCATTCTTTGGAGCCTTTATCCTGGCGTGTGGCACCACTATATGTCTCGATCTGCCACCCGCAGAAGCGAGGGGCGCGGCATGGCTTTCTCCACCATGCCGCGCCCTTCGATGGGGGGAGCTACTCCGCGGCCGCCGCCATCGTCTCGGCCTTCGCCCGCCTCCGGCGCGTGGCAGCGGCCTTCTCCGCACGTGTGGCGGGCGGAAGAGGCAAATCCGCCGCCTTGGCCTTCGCCAGTTCCTGCGTCCGCTCAATCTCAGCGGCCATGCCTTCGAGCATCTTCTTCATCCGCTCCTTCTCGGCCTCCGCCTGCGGCTCCTCGCCAGGCTCCGCGGCTTCCTCGGGCTTCGCCGGCTTGGCATCCGCCCCGTCAACCGCCGGCTCGTCTGTAGCCACCGCTTCCGCCTTTGGACCGGCCAGCGCGGGCAAGTCCGGTGCCCGCGCCATGATGGCCGCAATCCGCGCCGCGAACTGGTCCGCCTTGGTCACAAACCCCGACCGCGTCGCCTCGTCCGTGGCTGCCGCCGCCCATACCCTGTTGCGCGTCTCATGCGCCCGCAAGGCTGCCACCGTCGGCTTGACCGCCGGCGCCAGGATGGTGGCCGTAGCCAGCGGCAGCACCGTCTGCGTGACCACCGTTTCCGTAATCACGAGCACCGCGCCCGGGTAACCAAGGAAGTCGAAAATCCTTGGCGCTCCCGGCTCCCCATGGTCGAACACCCGGATCACCATGCCGTTCTTGGCACGCGCTTCCTTCGCCATACCGGCTTCAAGGATCTTCGCCAGCTCGCCGCAGTGTTTCAGATGGCGCGAATTGAAACCGACCGGCTCCCATTCACGCTTCGCCTTCATCTCCCCATCCTCGTCCATGTCCGAGAAAGACGCCGACCGGAACACGCCCGAATAGCTCGGGAAAGTGTCCACAGGCGCTCCGGTCAACGAGAAGATCATGGTCCGCTCGGGATCGGACAGAAACACCTTGGTATCGCCCTTGGTGTGCGTCAGAGCCACCACGTTGCTGTCGCCGACCTTGGAAATCATCGCGATGCGGGACTTCAAATCGTCACGCGGCAACATGATCCCCTCCTTGAGCCAGCTTGGCGGCTTGGACGGAACCCCGAAGCTGCCGACGAAGAGCCGGAAGCCATCCGTCCCGACAATCCGCCCGGCGCCAGCTTCGAGCTGGTGGACAAGCACGCCCTGGATGTACGCCTTGTTCTTGTCGGCTTTCGCCGCGATGGACTCGGCAGCCAGTAGCAGCGCCACTGGAACCGCCAACGTTTCAGGCTGCGGAACCTTCTTCGCGGCAACGCCGTCGAGGCTTTCAACGGTAGCCGATTTTATCGCGATTTGTCGCGACCTCAAGGTTGCGGTTTTCTTAGCCATATTCCAAGTCTCCAAGTTACGCCTGCAATAATTGCCAGACGTGACCCCCAAGAGCGGGGGCAAAGCGGTAACGTCGCTTGAAGACTCAGTATTCGCTTGGCAACATCAGCACCCAGTGCTTCCCGCGCTCCTTGTCGTCAAACTCCGGCGCCCGAACCAGGAATAACATGATTTCCGGCAGCGGAAAGTCGCTGCAGGGAATCTCCTGGCGGATCAGCCCGACGCCGTCGTCTTCGCCAGTCGTTGCCGTCACGACACCGCCCTCTCCGTCCCGCTTGAACTTCCAAACTTGGAAGTGCTCGCGAAGCAGCTTCCGGTTGGTCGCCAGATGCGACGCGATCACGTCCATCAGCCAGTAAGCCCCACCGCCGTCCGCGACCAGCAGCGCGCCATCTGTCATCAGCATCGTTTTCAGAAGTCCATGCCTGGTGTAACTCGTCGTGCCCGTGCAATAGGCCAGACCGTTCAAAAGCTCGTCGTGCTCCATTTCAAGAGTCCTCCGTCACTGACATGCCGCGAGCCCGAAGGCTGCGCGCCGCTTCGTCCCATTCCGCCCGCGTGATCTGGCGCTCGCCCGGAATGTGCCGGTCAATCCGAGACCTGTCGCAAAACTCCTCGAACACAGCCAGAACAGTCCGCTCATGCCGATTCAAGTCGAAGCGGTGTTCGGTCGCAAGGCGGACGTTCATGCCGCGCTCTTGAGCATCAGGTTAAGCGAAACCGTGGCCGCGTGGCCCTGGATCGGAGGCAATGCCACCGCACCATGCGTGCTCGCCAGCAGCCGTGTTTTGCCGGTCGATGACGGCTTGGCATCGAAAACCGCCGTAGCCGAGATGTCGATCGAGATCAACAGCTTTCCTCCCTCGACCCTATAAGCGACATTGTTCATGTATTCTCTCCATCGTCACTGCCGGCAACATTGCTGGACAGGTCTGCGTCGTCTGGCGCAGATGGATGCAGCGCCACATGGACGCTGCATCACTCCGCGTCAGGCCGGGAAAGGAGCCCCGTACTGCTTCGCCAAGGCTACGGCTTCCGCGCGAGCCTTGATCTCTGACCTGTAATACCGCTCGAACACGGTATGCCCGAGAGCGTTGAAGTCATCTGACGGAAGGCAAAAACACCGCACCCGCCAGCCGCGCCCGCTGTCACGATAGCCACGTTTTTCTGTCCAGTCCGTTACCGAGACTGTGTATTCCATCGTCATCAGCCGTGCTCCATGTCGATCTGGTATCCGGTGGCGAGGTATCCATCGGGAAGGTTTGGAAGAGGCTCCACGGTCAGATGGATGACGCCGACGCCGCAAAACTCGCCGGAATACCGGTTGCGAAAATCGCTCTTTTTGTCCAGCCAGCCGTCGATCATCTCGTGGAACATCTCGCGGGGAACAAAGGCAAAGCAATCATCGCCGGCATTATACCCGCGCAAGACCACGAACTCATCGTTGGCCGAAGCGATCCAATCGCCAACCCCTACGCTTACCAATCCGTCCATTCCTCAACCCCCTTTGTCGTAAGTCGCTTTCCATTTTGCCGCGATCTCTTTCGCCTTCTTGCGAGCCTTCTGTTCGGAGCGGTAGTGCTCCTCGAAGACCGTGTGCCCCGCGCTCCCGTCGTCCGGCAGCCCGAAGCATCTCACGCACCATGTTCCTGGCGTCCGCTCCGTCACGTTCACGGAGTATGTTACGGGCACCGCTCATCCCTCGACCGCAATCAAGCCGCGCTCTTTGTCCCATGCGTAATTTACCGCGTCGTCCGATTCAGCCGCACGGGTTTCTTGCACTGCAAACCAACGCATCATCAGATTGTGCGCGTTCGCCAAAGCCTCCGCTTCGGTCGCGAACCTCAAGCTGTTGCCAATCCATTTGCCAGAGGAATCAGCGATAACTTCAGGGCGCCAACTTGCCATCGCCTTAGCCTCCAATCTTCAGGAAACGGCCATCGGCCTGACGCTCGTATTTCTGCCCGTTGCCCGGAGAAACCTTTCCGCCGAGATTGGCGAATGATGTCGGATGGAAGTTGCCCCAGCGGCTCGTGCCTGGCATGCGACCGTCGATGAAAACATTGACGATGGGCTGGCCGGAGAAGTCGCATGTTGTCGGAACCGCGCCATACCAAATGCGCGGCTTCGCCTCTTTCGTCGTGCTCATTCTGACAGTTCCTGTTCACGCCCGCATCTTTGCGAAGCGTTCTGCGATTGTGGCGCAGAGGAATGCAGCCCGCCGAAGCGCGCTGCAATCCCCTATGTCACAAGCTATTTCTTCCGACGATAAGGGGCAGGCCGGCGCTCACCGCATATTTCCAGCACGGTGTAGGCCCGCGCCTCTTCGCAACTCCGCTTCCAGTGCCGATAAAGCTCGTCATCATCGCGATCCTCTGGAAGCACGCGGTCAAGCATAGGAGATCCGCCTTCTTCGCAAGCCACAAAGTCAATGCCCCAAAGGAACGTCGCAAAGTCGAATGGTTCGCGCTGATGGTCCAGCGCGTTGAAGATGCGCCAAAGGGTCTGCTCGTGCGTCCATCCGTGGTGCGTTGCCAACTCCGCAAGCCGCTCCAACGCAAGCGATTCGGTTTCCATGTTTGGCATTTTCGATTCCTGTTTTCTGGCGTGGAAATCTCAGAGGTGTTTTCCACGAACGAAATTTCAACGCTGTTTTTTGACGTGGAAAAACCGGCAGCCCGAAGGCTGCCGGCTAATCCGAAAGCCAGTTACGCGGCCTTGACCGCGTTCCTTGCAACGTGCGCCTCACAAAACGCATGCAAGACCATGTAGGATTGCCCGCGCCTAATTTCCCTGGCTTCCGCCCCTTCCGCCAGTAGCATGATGCTTACCGCGCGATAGTGAGCCGCCAGGGTAGTGACTGCATGGGCCAGAGAGTCATCTTCCGATTCCTCGCGCGCCCGGTCTAGCAAGTCCTGGAGCGTGCCGACCTCACGCGCGCAAGCCATAACCTCTCCCGCTTCCGCATCTTCAAGGCTGATCCGCAGGGCCGATCCGCCAAGGCTGCCGTCCTCTTCCAAAAAAGCCGTTAGGTGCCACAGGGATGCGGAGCAAGTCACAACCACCGCTAGACCGGAGGACTCAACCGTGAGGGTCACCGGAACCGCCGCCGCCGCCGCCGCCGGTTGGCATGCCGCCGCCGTGGCACCCTTGGGCCAATTCTGCCGCTTCCAAGCCGCTTTGTTCCCAGAGGTCATTGCCCCCCACCCGGCCGGCAATGGGGGCAATGCCTCCGGCATATCCACCGTAGGTTGCACTGCAACCACTAGTGGCCTTTGCTGGCTTACCCGTTCCGCTAGTTGTGTTATGTTTGGCTTTGCCATCTATGGTACTACTCCATTGGCCCTGCAACATTGCCGAAGCCAACAGCAGGCTAAACCGTTTCCCTATCCGCCGCAATCCCTGGATTTCCAGGGAGTCCTCTTACTGGCTGGCTGCCGACCTCTGGCCCGGCTGGCTGCCGACCTCTGGCCCGGCTGGGCTGGCTGGCCCTGGCTGCCGACCTCTGGCCCGGCTGGCTGCCGACCTCTGGCCCGGCTGGGCTGGC
>Ga0302319_10001195_pt1 | contig 58280 bp, 51 predicted proteins | sample Bog_T0_2_FD_203319 | JGI IMG/M metagenome (GOLD analysis project Ga0302319, IMG submission 203319) | Peat permafrost microbial communities from Stordalen Mire near Abisko, Sweden - Bog_T0_2 | ecosystem: Environmental > Terrestrial > Soil > Wetlands > Peat | place: Sweden: Abisko, Stordalen Mire...
CCATCTGGCAGCGAAGTGCTCTATATCAGTCCGGCGGTTGAAGCGGTTTGGGGTGTGACCGTCGAAAGCCTCTACCGGAACCCCATGGCATGGGCAGATGCGATTCATCCCGAAGACCAGGAACGGGCTCGTTTAGTGGCCGGCAGACAACTTCAGGGAGAGCCTGTCGCTTCCGAGTACCGCATCACCACGCCCGACGGAATTGAGAAATGGATTCGAAGCCGGTGTTCTCCCATTCGCGATCAGGCTGGGGAACTGATTCGAATCGTCGGAATCGCCGAGGAGATTACCGAGCAAAAGCACTACGAGCTGGAACTCATTCATTCACGGCAGCAGGCGGATGCAGCGAATCAGGTCAAGAGCGAGTTTCTGGCCAACATGAGCCATGAGATTCGGACGCCTATGAATGGCGTCATCGGCATGACCGGGCTGTTGCTGGATACGGAATTAACTCCCGAGCAACGTCGCTATGCGGAGCTCGCCCGCGCCAGCAGCGAATCGTTGCTGCTGCTGATCAACGACATTCTCGATTTTTCCAAGATCGAAGCGAAGAAGCTCGAACTCGAGACGATCGATTTCGACATTCGGATTCTGCTCGACAATCTCGAATCCATTCTTTCGGCGACGACGAAGGCCAAGGGAATCGAGTTGCTGTGCGTTGCCGATCCTGCAGTTCCAACACAGCTTCGTGGAGACCCCGGGCGGTTGCGCCAGATTCTCACCAATCTGACGGCCAACGCGATCAAATTCACGGAGAAGGGTGAAGTGGCGGTTCGCGTCGCGCTGGAGGAAGAAACGGAATCCGATTGCCTGCTGCGCTTCTCGGTGCGCGATACTGGCATCGGAATCCCGGAAGACAAGATTGGCGCCCTGTTCAACAAGTTCAGCCAGGTGGAAGTTTCCACCACGCGGAAGTTCGGCGGCACCGGGCTGGGTCTCGCCATCTCAAAGCAACTGGCAGAATTGATGGGCGGAGGCGTTGGCGTGACGAGCCAGCAGGGCAAGGGATCGGAGTTCTGGTTCACGGTCCGGCTTGGGCGGAGTCTGGGGGTGGGCCAACAGGCCGAAGGAGCACAGCCGGAAAGCCAACCGACGGTTCGGCTGAATGGGAGAATTCTGATTGCCGAGGATAATTCCACCAACCGGGAAGTGGCCCTGGGCATGCTCCGGAACCTGGGCCTGCGTGCCGACGCGGTGGCCGACGGCGCCGAGGCTATCCGCGCACTTGAGTCCATCCCATACGATCTGGTGTTGATGGATATGCGCATGCCGGTGATGGACGGCATCGAGGCCGCGCGAAAGATTCGCAATCCACGATCTGCGGTCCTCAATCACGACATTCCGATCGTCGCGTTGACCGCCAACGCCATGCAGAGCGATCAGGACAGTTGCATGGCCGCTGGCATGAATGATTTTGTGTCCAAACCGGTCTCAAAGAGACTGTTGCGGGATGCTCTCAAGAAATGGCTGCGGAGCGCAGATGCCAAAGCAACCGTGCCGGAACAATTGCCCCTACCTCGCGCAGGTCAAAGTGAAGCGATGGTATTTGACCGGGCGGGCGTGCTGTTGCGCCTGGAGGGGGACGATGAGTTGACGCAAATCCTCTTCGAAGCGTTTCTTGAGGATATTCCAGTCCAAATTCAGGCTTTGAAAGATCTTGTAAAAAGCGGTGATACTGCCGGTTCCGCCCGACAGGCCCACTCGATCAGGGGCGCTTCGGCAAGTGTCGGCGGTGAATGTCTTCGCAACCTGGCATTCGAAATGGAAAAGGCAGCCGATGCGGGGGATCTGTACTTCGTGGTTTCCCGAATGACGGACCTGGAGTTTCAGTTCGGTCGACTTCAGGACGCGATGAAGGGGAGACACAATCCAAGTCATCGGCAGTCTGAATCGGCATAGGTTTCCGAGCCTGGGAGATTCGACACATACATGATCGAACCGCGCTGCTCGACGAACCGATGGTCCTTGAAATCATTGAGCGTCCGAGAGATAGTTTCGCGAGCAACGGCGATATGCTCCGGACGCTCTGCGTATTCGAACTGAGCAAGGTCGAGAATCTACTGTCGCTGTTTCGCGGTACTTTAGCTCAATTCGGTCGTCAATTGCGTTCTATCGTACAGTCATCATCCCAAATCGGCTCACCTGCCAGATTTTCCTGAAATGTTCCAGCGGTGCGCTCTTGGTCGGTTTATCAATGGCTATTCCCCCCCGTTAGGCTTCTACTCGAATCTGTACCCCAATGGGCGCACCTCAATCGCGCCTAAGCATCTTCCACACATTTCTCACCGCTTCGCGAATTCCAGCCTAAATGAAGTCACGGGACTCAGACCCTGGAAGGGCTAGCACAAAAAGGATTAGACCTATGGCGCTCGTCAGGAAGACTGCCTCACAGGCAACTTCTGCTCTTGAAGGAAAGCCCTCACTCGTAACCACCCGCGAGGCCGAAGCACAACGCAAAAAGGCGAGGACGCTCGCCAAGCAACAGCAGGCCGCGGAGCGCATTGCGGCCGCTACGGGACAATTAGCCTCGGGCATTGCCGAGGCATCGTCGGCCGCTGAACAACTAAAGCGCGCCAGCCAGCAGATCGCGACCGGCGCCGAACAGGCTTCGAGCGCCGCGCAGGAATCTCTGGCGGCATTTCAGCAGGTAGGTGTGGCCATCACGCGCCAGTTGCAGAACGCCGATGTCAGCCGCTCCAAGGGCGAAGTCTGCCAGACGCTGATCGCTCGCACCAGCGCCGACGTTGCCGGATTGATCGCCAATGTTGCGGTTGCTGCGCAGCGCCAACTCGCTTCGGTGCAGATGGTGATCGAGCTTGAAACGCAGGCCGCCAATATCGGCGATATCGTCAAGGCCGTGGCTCGCATCGCGGACCAGACCAACCTGTTGGCCCTGAACGCCGCCATTGAGGCCGCGCGCGCCGGACAGCACGGCAAGGGTTTCGCGGTAGTGGCCGACGAAGTTCGGACACTGGCTGAAACCTCGGAGAAAAGCGCGAAGCAGATTCAGGAACTTGTCGGGCAGATTCAGCAAGAGGTCAAGGTCATCGCCGGCGGCATCAATACGTCCGCCAAGACGATGGAAGAGGAAGTTGAGAAGGGCAAATTGGTCACCTTGCAACTGGAGCAGATCCGCCTCGATGCCATTGAGATTGTGAAGGGCATCGGCGAAATTGCAACGAACGCCAGCCAGTCCAACATCGCTTCCCAGCAGGCGCTGAAAGGCTCGCAGGATATTGCGGCTGCGGCCGAAGAACAATCGGCTGCCGCTGAAGAGGCAGGCAAAACCGTATCCGAACAAACCCAGGCCCTGGGCGAGTGCGAGCAGGCAGCTCAGACTCTGGCGGAGTTGGCGGAGGATTTGAAGAATTCGACCGATGTGGCCAAGAGCGCCGAGCAGGTGGCTTCCGCAGCAGAGGAACTTTCTTCGGCGGTGCAGGAGATCAGCCGATCCGGCGCGCAGATCATGACCGCCCTCGATCAGATCCGCAAGGGCGCCGAAGTGCAGTCCGCGGCCTCCGAGGAATCTGCCGCAGCCAGCAACCAGATCGATAAAGGCCTGGAAATCGCGCAGAAGCGCGCCACCGCCAGTTCCGAAAAGGTTGTCGCAATCAAGACGCTGCTGGGCGAAAACAAGACCGCCGTAAACGGACTGATTACGGGCCTTTCCACTTCCGCGGATGCATCCCGCGGCAGCATCAAGCAGATGAACGACCTGGAACTGGTGTCCAGGCGGATCGACAAGATCGTTGAAGCCATCAGCACCGTGTCCATCCAGACCAACATGCTGGCCGTCAACGGCGCCATTGAAGCAGCACGGGCCGGAGAATTCGGCAAGGGCTTTGTGGTTGTGGCTACCGACATTCGCAACCTCGCCCACGATTCGTCTGAAAACGCCGACAGGATCAAGGACCTGGTGAAGGCTGTCCAGGATCAGATTGGCGTAGTTGGCCGGGATTTGAGCGAGATTGTGGCATCGGCTGTTTCCGAAGTCCAAAAGGCAAAGGCTACAACCGGCGACCTGGTGTCGATTGAAAGCGACATCCTGATCGTCGAAAAGGGCGCCCAGGAAATTCTTGCTGCGTCAGATGAAATCGCCGCGGCCCTTGGCCAGGTAAAGAAGGGCATCGAGCAGATTTCCGCAGCCGCAACCGAGGCAGACAAGGCTGCAACCGAGGCATCCACCGCCGCTCAGCAACAGTCGAAGGGCGCCGAAGACCTGGCCTCGGCCATCGAAGAGATTTCTTCGCTGGCTGACGAACTGCAGAGCGCCGCGTAAGGGGACACCATCATGACACGGATATCGAAACAGCGCACCGGCGGAACCGCGCTTCTCGAGGAGCCCATCCTCGAAGCGCATGTCCCGAAGACTCAATTGGAAGACGCGTCCGACCCCGAGAACCAGATCGAGGAGCGTGCCCCCAAATCACAACCGGGCTCGGAACAACCGGGCTCGGAACAACCGGGCTCGCAACAACCGGGCTCGCAACAACTGGACTCCCCGGAGAACACGCAGCGGGGCACTCAGCAGTTTGTTACTTTCATGGCCGGTGACGAGGTCTTCGCGGCCGACATGTCCCCGGTGAAAGAGATCATTCGCGTTCCCGAAGTGGTGCGCGTGCCCATGGCGCCGCCAGCGCTGGAGGGCCTGGCCAATTTGCGCGGCAAGGTCTTGCCCATCATCTCGCTGCGCCGCCTCTTCGGCTTTCCTGAAGCGGTTTATGACGACTCGACGCGCGCCCTGGTGATCGATGTGGGCCAGCCGCTCGGCTTTGTGGTCGATCGTGTGGCAAGCGTAGTCGGCGTCGATGCCGGCCAAATTGAAGATGTGGGCTCCATTCGCGCCACGGTGAACACCGAAGTGCTCTCCGGCCTGCTCAAGGATGTGGGCGGCCACGCCATGATCATGGTGCTGGACTTTGCCAAGCTTATCGAGCGCGAGTTCTCGCAGATCGCGGCTATTTCAAAGAGCAGCAGCGTGACGGGAACCGTTGCGGCCAGCACGAAAACCGAAGAAGAGCAATCGAACGATGAGCTGCAACTGGTGAGCTTCGACGTCGACGGGCAGGAGTACGCCATCGCCATCGAGGAGGTGCAGGAAATCGTGCAGGTTCCCGAAACCGTGATTCACGTGCCGCGCTCGGAGTCTCATGTTCTTGGCGTGATGACCCTGCGTAGTCGCTTGCTCCCGCTAGTGAATTTGCGCAGCATGTTTGCCTTGCCGCATCGTGACCTCGACGAGAAAAGCCGCATCGTCGTGCTCACCCTGGGCGGGGTCTCGGTGGGCGTGGTGGTGGACGCGGTCAGCGAGGTTCTGCGGGTCTCAAAGTCCGGCGTGGACGCGCTTCCCGCCCTGCTTGCACGCGACGGGAATCTGGCCGAGATCACCGCAATCTGCCGTCTCGACAACGGAAAGCGCATGGTGTCGATCGTCACCGCGCGCAATCTGTTTGGCAATTCAGTGATAAAGGAGGCGTTGAGCGCCGTGAAAGACATCGAACTCGAAGACGACCTCCAGGCCAGGGAAACCCTCGAAAACCTGGACGATGACGAACAAGTCGTCATATTCCGCCTGGGCAAGGAGGAATTCGGGGCACCGATCGCCAGTGTGCAGGAGATTGTGCGTGTCCCTGAAGCCCTCATTCGCGTTCCCCAGGCGCCTGCATTCGTTGAGGGCGTCATTAATCTGCGTGGAAGCGTGCTGCCGGTCATCGACCTGCGCCTGCGTCTGGGTCTTAACCAGGTGGAGCGGACAGATCGCCAGCGGATCATGGTGTTTCTCATCTCCGATGTGCGCACCGGCTTCATCGTCGATCAGGTGGCCGAGGTGCTGAAGATTTCCAAGGCGGCCATCGAAGCTGCTCCACAGCTCTCCAAGGACCAGAGCCGGCTGCTGAGCCGCATGGCCAACCTGGAGAAGCAGAAGCGGATGATCCAGCTGATTGAGCCGCGCTACCTGGTGGAGCAAAAAGAGCTCGTGGCGCTGGCTGCGGTCACTGGATAGGCCAATGATCAAGCTCTTGATTGTGGACGACTCAGCCCTGATGCGCCGTCAGCTCATGACGGTGTTTCAGGCAGAGGGAGATTTCGAGATCCGCCAGGCCAGGAATGGCGACGAAGCGGTAAAGGAAAACAAGGAATTCAAGCCGGATGTTGTGACGCTGGACATCAACATGCCGGAAATGGATGGCTTGACCGCGCTTTCCCTCATCATGGCCGAGCGGCCGGTCGCCGTAGTGATGGTCTCCTCGCTCACCAAGCAGGGGGCTTTGGCCACCTTCGAGGCTCTCAACCTGGGCGCGGTAGATTATGTTCCCAAGCCGGGCGGAACCATTTCTCTGTCGCTCGACAAGGTCTCTTCGGAACTCTTGGCCAAGGTGCGCGGCGCCGCAAGAGCCAAGCTGAAGTCCCCGAGGACAAGCGGTTCGAACGCCACAGCAGTAGTTCGCCGCATGAGGGAAGAACACGCCAAGACGGTAGCCGCCTCGTCCGCCCTGACTGCGCCCCGGGGAGCCAGCGATGGTGTGGTGGTGATTGGCGCTTCCACCGGCGGACCGCGGGCCCTGGAGATTGTTCTCTCCGCATTGCCGGCAAGCTTTCCGTGGCCGGTGCTGGTGGCGCAGCACATGCCTGCGGCATTTACCAAAGCTTTTGCAGACCGCCTGGATCAATGCTGTGCCCTCTCCGTCGTGGAAGCGGCGACTGCCCTGCCCATTGTGCCGGGACAGATTTACATCGGAAAGGGCGGCGCCGACATTGTGCTCGCCAACCGCGCCGGCAAGTTGACGGTTCTGCCCGCGCCGGAAAATGCGCAATACCTTTGGCATCCTTCGGTCGAGTTGCTGGGCAGATCGGTGCTGCAACACTACGATGCGGCAAAAACCACAGCGGTGCTGTTAACCGGCATGGGTCACGACGGATCGGACGCATTCACCGAGATAAAGAAACGCGGTGGCCGGACCATTGCCGAATCGGAAGACTCCGCCGTGGTGTACGGGATGCCTGCGGAACTGGTCAGAAAGGGGGGCGCAAGCCTTGTCCTCCGTGCCGAAAAGGTTGCCGCGCAGCTCATTGCCTGGGCTGGCCGTTAGTACAAAATTCTCCGCGCGGCGCTCAAGCTTGCCTGCCGGTTGAGGGAAAGAATCATGGGTCTTGTAAAACAGAAAGTCGTTCAGCTTGCTGGGCGCGGCGAGCCGAAACCTGAGCCGGATTGCAAGGGGCTCGCGGCGGCTCTGGAGAGCGCCGACGCTGCTGGAAGGCGTCAGGCTGCCCGGGAAATGGTCCGTTGCCTGGATGCCGGAGCAGCGCTTGTGAGCTGCCTGAAGCGCGAGGCAGATGGTTCCGTTCGGGAGATTATCCTCAATACGCTTGTCCACCTGAACGATCCGGCGGCGGTGAGCGGGCTGGTCGATTGTTTGCGAAGCGAAGATGCGGCTTTGCGCAACGAGACTATCGAGGCATTCAAGCACCTGGGCAGCAAGGTCGATCCCATACTGCATTCTTTGTTATCCGACCCCGATCCGGATGTGCGAATCTTCGTCGTCAACATTCTCGATTCCGCGCGCTACGCCGAGGCCGAGAGCTGGTTGATCAAAGTCATCGAAGAGGATTCCCACGTGAATGTCTGCGCCACGGCAGTGGACTTGCTCTGTGGAGTGGGCACGGAGGCGGCCATCGAGCCGCTTCTCCGGCTCAAGGCGCGCTTCCCTTCCGACGCCTATATCCAGTTTGCCGCCGACCTGGCGCTCAAGCGCATTCGTGAGGTCTGACGCCAGTATGAGTGAACTCGCGCCATTGCAAAAACCTGTCCCCGCGATCAGCGGCGATGAATTCCTGAAGTTCAAGGAGTTCTTCTATCGCCGAACGGGGATCAATTTCGAAACCACCAAACGCTACTTTGTGGATAAGCGCCTGTTGGAGCGAATCGAGAGTACCGGCACAAAAGACTTCCGCGGCTATTTCACGCTCCTGCGCTTTCAGGCATCCGGCGAGGAATTGCAACAGCTCACCAACCTGATGACGGTGAACGAAACCTACTTTTTGCGCGAGGACTATCAGTTCCATTGCCTGGCCGATTCCATCCTCCCGGAGATCGTGCGTCACAGAACCGGCTCGAATCCGATTCGGATCTGGTGCATTCCTTCGTCTTCCGGCGAGGAACCCTATTCGATCGCCATGTTCCTGCTGGAAAACTGGAGCGGAATCCGCGAGTGGGATGTGGAGATCATCTCCTCGGACATCGATACCAGCATCCTGCGCCGGGCGCGGGCAGGCCGCTACTCCGTGCGCTCGGTGCAGAATTTGCCGGCGTCCTGGATGAAGAAGTACTTCAAGGCCGTCGGTGAAGATTACCAGCTCTGCAACGACATACGAGACGCGGTCGAATTTACGCGAGTCAATCTCTCTATACCCTCCGAGACTCTCGCCTATCGCAACTTCGACGTGGTCTTTTGCCGAAACCTGCTCATCTACTTCGACGACATATCGCGCCAGGCGGCGGCGGAAACATTCTATGAAGCAATGACTCCGGGCGGTTTTATCTGTCTTGGGCATTCCGAATCGATGAGCCGCATCTCCTCTTTGTTCAAGGTGCGCAAATTCCCTGAAGCCATTGTTTATCAGAAAGGCCTGGAGACCAAGTGAAACGCGTCCTGATTGTCGACGATGCGGCCACCGTGCGCATGTATCACCGCAGCATCCTTGAAGCCGCAGGCCTCAAGGTCGAGGAAGCATGGAATGGCATCGAGGCGCTGGAGAAGGCCCTTGAGGCGCCCTTCGACCTTTATATCGTCGATGTCAACATGCCGAAGCTGGATGGATATGGCTTTCTGCGCGAGCTGCGCCAACAGGACATTTCCCAGTCGCCGGCCATCATGGTATCCACCGAAGCCGCCGCTCGAGACGAGTTGGCCGCCTACCGCGCGGGCGCCAACGGCTACCTCATCAAGCCTGCCAAGCCGCCGCAACTGCTGTCACACGCCCGCCTCATGCTTGGAGGGGCAACTCAATGAAATCATCGCCCGTAAATCCGCTGCTGGAGCAGTTCCTCTCTGAAGCCCGCGACCTGTTGGAGAACACCGGCAAGAAGTTGATGGAACTTGAAGACGCGCCCAACGACAAGAACATTCTCGATGAGCTCTTCCGTTGTGTCCATACGCTGAAAGGCAACAGCGGCCTATTTACTTTCCCTGAGATGACGCGCGTTCTCCATGCCGGTGAAGATTTGCTCGGGATGGTGCGAAGCGGGCATGCCGCCTATTCGCGCGAGTTGGCGGACCAGTTGCTCGAAGCAATGGATCTTGTCGGCGTGATCTGCGGCGACATTGAATCGACAGAGCAGATCGATTCGTCACGCGCCGCTGAATCTAAACTCATGACCGAGGCGCTGCGGAAGCTGATGCCGGGTCCTAGTCAAAGCGATAGCATCACCTCAGTCTCTGCGCTCACCGCCGTCTCCCCGGCGGCGACGAACACCTCCGTCTCGCCGGCAGATATTCCCCCCTCTGGGTTTCCGCCTCTTGCAAGCCTTCCCGAAGCTGTGCGGCTGGCAGCAATCCAACAGTGCCGGCACGGCGACCGTCTGCATTGGATTTCCTACCGACCCGAGCGAGAATGCTTCTTCCATGGCGACGATCCCCTGAACAGCGCGCGACAGACACCCGGTCTGATCTGGGGCCACATCGTTCTCCTGGCGCCGCTGCCGCCGCTGGCTGAGCTGGACACCTACAGTTGCCTGCTTGGCTTCGATCTGCTGACCGATGCTCCCCGCGAGGAGCTCGACCAGTATTACCGCTATCTTCCCGATCAGGTTGAAATCGCCGCTGTTCTTCCGCAGGAACTGGTGAGCGGACAAAGAGACACGGACGGGGCCAAGGAGACGCCATCCGCAGCGAATTCGATTCGATCGATTTCCGACGACGACCGGATCGCGCTCGAAGAAATCGTTGCGGCCCAGCGGCAGATTCTTCTGCTTGACGACCGCCCTGCATGGCACGCGGGGCGGCTCAAGGCAGTTGCGGAGGTACTGGCCAATCTGAGTCAGGCGGCCGGCGAAATTTCTGCCCGGGCAGACATTCAAGCGGCTCTGGCCGAAGATATTTCAAGTGGCCACAATACGCTTCTGCTGGCATGGCTCGATGCGTACAAAAGCAGGCTGCCAGACATGGATATGTCCAACCTTCCTGGCGCAAGCGACAGGTTTGGACCCGGTCCGGACGAAGAGAGCGCAGACGTCAGTCCCGCGGCGGAGAATGGAGCAGGCAAAGCTCATGCGGAGGAGGGGATCAAATTCGGACGCCGCGCCGATGATGACCCGAACGGGGTCAAGTTTGGCCGCCGTGCTGAAGATGCAATCGCTGGCCCCAAGAGCCTCAAAGTCGATCAGGCAAAGATCGACCGCTTGATGAACCTGATCGGCGAACTGGTGGTATCGAAGAATGCACTGCCCTACCTGGCCGAGCGGGCGGAATCGCAATTTGGCGTGCGCGAGCTTTCGCGCGAGATCAAAGGCCAGTACTCCATCATCAACCGCATCGCTGACGAGATGCAGGACGCCATCATGCAGGTGCGCATGATGGCAGTCTCGTTCGTCTTCCAGCGGTTTCCGCGCCTGGTTCGGGACATCTCCCGAAAACTCAGCAAGGACGTTCAACTGGTGCTCGAAGGCGAGCAGACGGAGGCCGACAAGAACATCATCGAGTCGCTCGCCGACCCTCTCATGCACATCGTGCGCAACAGCCTCGATCACGGCCTGGAGACGCCCGAGGTGCGTATTGCGGCGGGCAAGCCGGCAGCCGGCAAGTTGACCATCCGCGCCGCGCAGGAGGCAGACCGCGTGGTCATCGAAATTATCGATGATGGCAAGGGCATCGATCCAGCGGTGATCAAACAGAAGGCCTACGAGAAAGGAATCATTGACGAAGCGGCGCTGGAGCGCATCAGCGACCAGGAGGCCATCGACCTGATCTTCGCAGCCGGCCTTTCCACAGCCGCGGTTATCTCCGACCTCTCCGGCCGCGGAGTCGGCATGGACGTTGTTCGCTCGGCGGTCGAGAAGATCAATGGCAGTGTCGTTCTCGAAAGCCAACTCGGCAAAGGCACCACCATTCGCATCTCGCTGCCGCTATCGATGGCCGTTACTCAGGTAATGATCGTCGAGTCCGACGGGCAGTTGTTCGGTGTGCCGATGGATCATGTCATTGAGACAGTTCGCATTCCAAGAAACTCCATCCACGCCATCAAACAGAGCCAGACAGCCGTCTTGCGCGGGCGAATCGTACCGTTAAGAAGCCTGAACGCCCTTTTAGGGATTGCCACTATCCCTAAAGCAAATCTTGACGATGAACTAGCTGTACTGCTGGTTCAGGCAGGGAATACGGAAGTTGGTTTGCTCGTCGATGGATTCCATGAGGCGAGTGGCGTCATACAGAAACCTTTGAATGGCTTCCTCTCCAACTTGTCTGCCTACTCCGGCTCGGCGCTTATGGGGGACGGATCGGTGCTCATGATCCTCAATATTCGGGAGATAGTCTAATGCCAATCGAATTCAAAAAGAATCGCGCGGTATTCCGCGACGAGGTTAGCGTGGAAGAGGCGGAAGGGCTGCTCGAATGGCTCCAAACAAGACCCACAGCGAAGGCCGACCTGGCTTCTTGCAGCCATCTGCACACCGCGAACCTGCAGGTGTTGATGACTGCCGGAACGGGCATATCCAGTTGGCCGAAGAATGCCGAATTGCGGGCATGGCTGGAACCGGCTTTGAAACTTGGGAACTGAGGTAGCCCTGATGGCAAAGACGATTCTGATCGTAGACGATTCAGTGACCATGCTGATGAGCGTCAAGAACTCTTTATCCCTGGGCGGATACCAGGTTGAAACGGCCAGTAACGGTCAGGTGGCGATCGACAAGTTGAATGCCGGGCTCAAGCCCAATCTGATCGTCACAGACATCAACATGCCGGTGATGGGCGGCCTGGAAATGATCGGGAAAGTCCGCGCGCTGCCCGGCTGCCGATTCTTTCCGATTCTAACGCTGACGACCGAGAGCGAAGCAGCGAAGCGCGACGAAGGCAGGCGACTCGGCGCTACCGGATGGCTGGTGAAACCAATATCGGGTGACAACCTGCTCAAGGTGATCAAACAGCTTTTGCCGGGAGCGTAGCGCCAACCTTCTGACGCCTCCTACAGCACTTGCACGGAAGTCGATGCGCGGGTTGGACGCATGTGGATGAGGGAGATCAAGTCATGAACGGTCGAGAGTTACGACTGCATAGCATTAGGGGAAGGTTGGCCGTTCGGGTCGCGATCGGGTTTCTTTGCAATGCGCTGCTTGGCGTGGTCTTGTCCTCTCGACAACAACCAACTTCCATCCCCAATTGGCTATGGATCGCAGGAACACTCGCACTCCTCAACCTTGTGCCTTTACTCATCGTCGAATGGGCTAATTGGAAGGGAGCCAAGCGTGCCATTTCCGAGATGTGGGCATTCGGGCAGCATAGCCTGGAGGAGGTATCGCGGGAGTTGGCCGTCTACAAAACGATCAAGGTCGATCTTAAAGACTGCAAGCCTTACATCGACGTGATGCACGAGCAGATAGCCGGAGCCATGTCCGAATCTGAGCGCGAGATCATGGCCCTCATCGAGCAACTGAATCTGCTAAGTGTGCAAACCAGCCAGCAGATGGAGCGCATCACCCAGTCTGTCCAGGGTGGAAAGGCGCTGTCTGAAGTCACCCGCAGTCGAGTAGAGCAGAACCAGCGGCTCATCTCAAGGCTGGAAGCAAAGTTGGACGAACAAGCTGGTGAGATGCGTGGCAACTACGAGCAGATCCGATTGCTGGCCGACGATGTCAAGGCCTTGACGCCCATCATTCAGATCATTTCATCCATCGCCAAACAGACAAGTCTGTTGGCGCTTAACGCGGGGATTGAGGCAGCTCGAGCGGGGAACGCCGGCCGGGGCTTCTCTGTGGTTGCCAATGAAGTCAGAGAGCTTTCCAAGCGGTCGACCAGCGCGGCTGCGGAGATCGGTGAAAAACTCAACGCTACTGCCCGCAAGGTGGAGGAGAAAATGGCCGAGGCCCAGCAGGCGCTCGAAGAAAAGCACGGCCTTGACGAACTGCAACAACTAGTCAGCGACTTGACCGAGATGCAGAAGGACTTCAGCCATAGCTCGAAATTGCAACTGGAAATGGTCTTTGACGTGGAAGCAGGTCATCGACAGGGTGTCAGTCATTTATTAGAGGCGATGGGACATATCCAGTTTCAGGATGTGATGCGTCAGAGGATGGAGCACGTGCAGGAAGCACTGGTGGAGATGAGAGACCACCTGTTGCGCCTGACCGAAATGCAAGACCGTCCTGGCTGGGATGGCCTCTTCGATACCAACTTCAAAACATTGCAGGAAGCCCACTTGAGCAAGTATCGTATGGCAAGTCAGACTGTTACTCATCTCACCGTAGCTGGCGGGGACCTGGGTGCAGATCACAGCCGCCCGGCCATCGAACTGTTCTGATCGTGGATCGGCTCCGCACGCCACCTTCATTTCTTCGTACCTCCAAACGAAACGAGAGAAATGTCCGTCTCGTCCGGTTCAGGGGCCGCTACCAGCCTGTGGTGAAAGTCAGGTTTTGAAAGAGCGCGACTTTGGTCGTGCCGCAAACGGCCGACAATAAACGATGGGCTTTGGCCCCCGGGGAATGTCTTTAGGCAATTTGGACTTTCACCACAAACTGCTCCGGCTTGTGGAACTAATGAGGAGGAATCTTACGAGCAGGATCGGAGCGCTCTGAAGATTACAGGGTTGAGTAGAGACCTCGGATGAAGCGATAGCAACTGGGAAGCTGGCCAGTTGAATACACCGTGCGGTGTTTATCCCGAACTGGGAAACGCTTCAAGTTGTATCCGTACGAGCCGATGAGTAAAGCGGGGGAGTTTATGTCTGCTGCCATCCAACCCGTTCACGACTCAGGAAATTCAGCGTTCGAGTCGACGCATCGATTGTGCTCCATTGTCCGCCAGCCCATTCTGGATTCGCGCGGCCGTGTTCATGGATACGAGTTGCATTTCCGCGGAGAATCCGTTCGGGACAGGGTGGATGCTTACATGAACTTGTTCGAGACCGCAGCAAACTTCGGCTTGGAAAAGCCCAGCGAGTTGAAGAAGCTGACCGGTAAACTCACCGCATTTGTGCGCTGCCCGGTGGAGGCACTAAGCGAACGGCTTGCGCAGGTCCTTCCCGCCTCACTCACCGTTCTGGAGATTGTCCCGAGCCTGGAAGTCTCGCCCGAGTTGCTAACATCGTGTCGACAAATGAAGGCGCTTGGTTTCCGATTTGCCTTGGACGATTTCAGAGCTGAGCCTCACACTCGATCGCTGGTGGAATTGGCAGATTACGTCAAGGTGGATTTTGCTGGGACGACGCCGGAAGAGCGCCGTGAGCTGCTGAATGAATGGCACAACAAGTCGATCGTGCTGCTCGCCAAAGGCGTCAACACTCAGGCGGATTTCCGGGATGCGCGTGCGGAGGGATTCACGCTGTTTGAGGGCTACTACTTCTGCGAACCCATGGCGATAAGGAACCGGCGCCCTCCCGTAAACCAGATGCTACGTCTGGATATTCTGAAAGCGCTGCAAAAGCGCCCCATGGACATGCATACGATCAGTCAACTTGTAAGGCGCGACGGCCCGCTCACATACCAAGTGCTGCGGTTGGTGAACTCGCCAGTCTGGGGAATGCGCCAGAACGTGGAATCGATCGCGGTGGCGCTGGTGGCAGTCGGCGAGAATTCGTTTCGCCGCATTGCCACCCTGGCGATCGCAAGCGAATTCAACGGCGATCAGCCTGCAGAACTCCTATATATGGCGATAATGCGCGGACGTATCTGCGAAGTGACGGCATCGCATCGTGGTCTCGATCCATTCGGGCAGTACCTGTTGGGTCTCCTCAGCCTGTTACCGGCGATGCAGGGCCAACCCATGAGCGAAGTGGCTCCCAGGCTACCGCTCGCCGATGAGATTCTTGAGGCGCTTCTGGGCAAGAACAATCCAGAGCGCACAATGCTCAGCTGGCTGGAAAGCTTCGAGCGCGGCGATTGGTCGGTTTGCGATAGTGTTGCCCAGGCTGGCGGATTGGACCAGAGAGAGTTGGCCAGGATCTACGTCGAGGCCGTAGCCTGGACCGAGACGGCGCTGCATACGGGCGCCTGAACGGGTTTCCAAGCCTTGCGGTCCTACAATCGGATGCTGACCGGCCAGGTCTTCCAGATATCGGCACAATAATCCCTGATCGAGCGGTCTGAGGAAAACTTGCCTATCCTGGCCACATTCAGAATCGACATACGCGTCCACTGTTCCTGGTTCTTGTACGCCAAGCTCACCGTGTCCTGGCAATCGATGTAGGACTGGTAGTCGGCCAGAAGCATATAGTCGTCTCTGCTCAGCAGAGAGTTTACCAGGGGCTCGAATAGGGATCGGTCGCCGCGGGAGAACTCGCCGCTCGTCAGTGAATCGAGGACTTCACGCAGGTTCGTGTTCGACTCGTATACGATGCGTGGATCGTAACCCTCCCGCCATTTGTTCTCGACTTCCGAAGCAGCAAGACCGAAGAGGAAGAAGTTCTCCGCCCCCACTTCTTCGCGGATCTCGATATTCGCGCCGTCCAGCGTGCCGATAGTGATCGCGCCATTCATGGCAAACTTCATGTTGCCGGTTCCTGAAGCTTCTTTTCCGGCCAGAGATATCTGTTCGGAGAGATCCGCCGCGGGGTATACCCTCTGGCCCAGCTTTACGCTGTAATCGGGCAGAAATACCACCTTCAACCGTCCTCTTACGAGCGGATCGGAGTTGATCGCTTCTCCAACAGAGTGAATCAGCTTGATGATCAGCTTGGCCATGCGATATCCAGGCGCGGCTTTGCCGCCGAAGATGAAGGTGCGAGGCGCCAGTTCCGCATTCGGGTCCCGCTGAATGCGTTTTAACAAGGTTAGAATGTGCAACACCTGCAGGTGTTGACGCTTGTACTCATGCAGTCGCTTGACAAGAACGTCGAAGATCGAGTCGGGATCGGTCAATATCCCGAGTCGGTCGTGAATGTAATGAGAAAGTTGCGCCTTGTTGTCCCGCTTGATGACTCTCCATTCCTGGCAAAACTCCGCATCTTCTAGAAGAGGCTCGAGCCGGCGCAGCCTTTCAATGTCGCGGATCCAGGCCGAGCCAATACGCGCGGTGAGCAATTCCCCCAGGCGTGGATTGCTGAGTACCATCCAGCGGCGCGGCGTGACTCCGTTGGTCTTGTTGGAAAACTTCTCGGGAGTCAGCGCATAAAAATCGTGAAGCACGCTGGTTTTAAGCAGTTCAGTGTGGAGCGCCGCCACGCCGTTGATCGCATGGCTTCCCAGTGAGGCTAAATGCGCCATTCGTACGGCCTTCTCACCGTTTCCTCCGTTTTCATTGATCAGTGAGAGCCGTTGCACGAACTGCTCATCGCCAGGGAATTTCTTGCGTACATCGCTCACATGCCGCGCATTGATCTCCTCGACGATCTCCAGATGGCGAGGCAGCAACGAACCGAACAAGGTGCGTGACCACTGTTCCAGCGCCTCCGGCAAAAGGGTATGGTTCGTATAGGACAAGGTTTGCTGCGTGACGTGCCATGCGGCATCCCATTCCATCGCCTGCTCGTCCACGAGCAGGCGCATCAGCTCTGCAACGGCGATCGCGGGGTGCGTGTCGTTCATTTGAATAGCAAAGTTGCGATGGAGCCCGGCCAGGGGCCGGTTTTGAGCCATCTGAATACCTAGAATGTGTTGCAGGCTGCACGAAACGAAGAAGAACTGCTGCGCCAAACGCAGTTCCTTGCCCTGCAGGCCTTCGTCATTCGGATAGAGAACCTTGGAGATGTTTTCCGACGACACTTTATCCGCCACCGCACCGCCGAAATCCCCATCGTTGAACGTCCCGAAGTCAAAACTCTCGACCGCCTGCGCAGCCCACAGCCGCATGGTGTTTACCGTGTTCGTTCGATAACCGAGAATGGGCGTGTCGTGTGGAACCCCGCGCACCACCTTTCTTGGAATCCATTTGACCTGTGACCGCCCCTGGGCGTCGGTGTAGAGCTCCGTACGCCCGCCCATCTTCACTTCATATCCATCCTCGGGCCGTTCCAACGCCCAGGGGTTCCCGAGCCGCAGCCATTTGTCGGTCAACTCGACCTGCCAGCCGTCACGAATCTGCTGATCGAAGATGCCGTATTCGTAGCGGATGCCATAGCCGATCGCGGGAATCTCCAATGTGGCCAGAGAATCCATGAAACAGGCAGCAAGCCTGCCCAGCCCTCCATTGCCCAACCCCGGCTCCTCTTCCTGTTCGATCAGAACATTTAAGTCAATGTCAAGCTGCCGCATTGCTTGTTCGGTTTGGTCGTAAATACCTAGATTGATAAGGTTATTGGCCAGGTGCGGTCCGGTCAGAAACTCCGCCGACAAATAACAGACCATGCGCACATCCTGCGCCTGGTAGCCCCTGTTTGTCGCTAACCACCGCTCGAGGATTCGGTCGCGCACGGTATGGGCGAGCGCCATATAGAGATCGTTCACAGTTGCCCGCTCAACCGACCTGCCCTGCACAAAGAACAGGTTGTCGAGAAACGACTGGGCAAGCGCCTCGGCGTCTAGCGCCGTTCGCTGACCCATGGGCGATCCCGCCTGCGATAACAATGCACCAAACGCTTCTGCCATGATTACCTCGCTCCCCGCTGAGCACGGGAGGCTGATTGATTGGACTTAAATACTCACAGTAATCTCGCTCGGGCAGATGCATCGTGACGGTAATCGCCCATTCAGAGGCTCAGAAATTCCTGTGATCCATTCTGGAATTCATACCCATTTTGGTTCTCACTCTCAGGCAGACTCTGGCCGCCAAACAAGGAGTGAGCAATTTCAGGGAGCAAGATAGATGTTGCTGGGTCTGACAGTTTCAGCGCTTTGTATGTGAGATAAATATTCTCGGCTCCCTCTAAATCGGCAATGCACTCCTTGAGTTCTGCATGGGCGCTCATCGTTGCTCTCGCCCTGTGCCACAATCCACACCTTTTGACACGGCCGAATCGTTGAGATCCGTCCATTTGTTTTGAGGGGTTTAGCGAATGGGTTTTCGGACCCCTTTTGTCCCAGAGTTCAGGAGCCAGGTTCAGGCTGTTTTATCGAGGACCTGGGTCTCGACTTGGGCCGGTTGCTTTCGAAGTCAAGGTTGCACTGTGGCCGTCGAGATGCGATGCTTTTTGGCAATCTGGCGCAGGCTCTGACCTTGATTCCGGTCACGCTGGATGACCGCATTGTCGAGCGTCAACGGATTGCGGCCGATGTGCTGGCCCTCAAGGTGGGCGCGCCGCACGCCGGCGCGCGCCCGCTCGACGATCAAGGAGTATTATCATCCGGCAACGACGCCGAGGATGACGACGATAGCCCGGCCCAGCGAGCCAGCGGTATCGATGTTCTCTCTGAAGCTGACGTACTCGATGTTGAGCCGGTTGAATTCGTCCAGAACATCGAGAAAGTGTTCGACCGATCTGGCAAGCCTGTCTGACGCCCTTGACACACCGTAGTCCCGGCAACCTCTCGAATGGATAGCCGAGACGGCGTCACTCTGGCCCCGCTGGTCGGGCAGACTTCAATAACACTCGATCCTTGAGTCTCCCAGATCCGCGAGAGACGTTCAAATCGTCGCGGCAGAGGTCGGGAGAATTGGACCTTCGCCGTGCAACGGCAAAACTTTGCCGTTTCGGAAATGAGCTTTCGAATTTTGACCGAACGGTTGTATTTCAATTTGCTCGGAATGGTCAATACTCGAGATCAGCGAGAGAGAACCTTCGCAGACTCACAATCTATTGATTTCAATCGACCAAAGCTCACTTCTCGCCATACGCTGTGCGCTGAAGCACGCATGACCGCTTCAAATCGAAGGCGGAGGCATAGATCGCAGAATTGCACTAATCACGATGCGAGTTGCAAGCGATCTAAGATAAATTCGGCGAAGTTCGGCGAAATCCACGCCGAAAGAATGACTCTAAGTTGTTGATTCTATGGTGGACGCGGTAGGAATCGAACCTACAACCCTTCGGTTAAGAGCTAGGTTCTTGCCTTGCTCGTGACTGCTCATTATTGCTCTATGTTTATTAGTTTCAATAGCTTGCGGAAGGTTGTTCTAACGAGGAAATTGTAGGGACTACCCGTTATTTCGCGCTATTTTTAAGCAGTATCCCTACAAAAGTCCCTACAGTGTCTGTAGGAGTTTTCGGGCTTTTGTGAAGTGGTTCAATTCACCCACTTGGTTGTTTTTTTGGCGGCTGCGACGAGTTTTGCCAACTGTGAGCGATGAGTTCCGCCGGCGGTTGAAGCGGCGAGTTTTGCCAAGACGGGGTCGCCCTTTCCAGGCTTTTCAGCACATAGACGCCTTCGTTTCGCGGGATTCATCTCGGCGATGTTTCGCGGCCGAGGGATCGCATCGCGCCGCTTCCCGACTGCGATTGGGCATAACATCCTTGCGTGGGAGACGGACGGTTGCCTCTGACTCAGCACGATCGTATCAGCGGCGGCTTGTGGTTTTGCGCTGACGACGTCTAGCATGGACTCGGTGCAAGCTCCGGGGGAGGCGAACACAGGATGGGGCGAGCGAGTGGTTTCGAGCTGCGGCAAACCTCCGGATGTACCAGGCTCGTGGAAAGATCTTCACCTTCGGATCGGATGATCACGTCGGGCAAGTCGAGAAGCAAGAGGCTTGACTGGCCGGCCGACGCGATGAGTTTCGCCGGCGCTCGAGGCGACGGGTTTCGCCGGGTGAGCGATGGGTTTGCCAATCTTTTCAATTACATTGCTGCGCTCGTTCTGCGCGCGCTAGATCGGCGGTGCGGCTGGCGCGGCGCGTGGGCTGCGTGGGGGGCAGCTCTGCGGCGGGTTCCTAGCCCGGCTCCATTCAAGACAACGATCATCCTTCCCCGCTACAGCGAACCGGGTCAATGCGCGGTTGCTGTCACTCGCAATCAGACACAGGCAATGACCTTGTGGCTCAGAGCAGTGCCACCGCAACTGGCAATGGAGACCGGAAAGCAATATCCGTCGACCTTGATTTGCGGAAGTCAAAGCCCGGGGCTTATTTTCTCTCCACCACGCATGATCAGGATCAGGCGTCGTACTACTACCCTCTGCAGATCAAATAGCCGCTCGCCGTACCTGATCTTGGAAACGCGCATTGATCTGTTAGCGAGAGTTGACGCTGTTGTCCAAGGAGATCGGTAAACCGTTGCCGACTCCCAGGAACCGATCAGTCATTCCTGAGTGGTCCTCGATCTGGAATTCCGCAGGATCTCAATGATCTGCGGCATACAGTAAGCGGCAAGAAGCCGCCTTCATTCTCCAATCGAACATGTCAGCCGAGATTCGAAAATCAGCCTTGTATTTTTCCACTTGACATTCAAGTGAAGTGGATGTCTACTTGGATACCAAGTGAAAAAGATGATGCCCATTCCGATATTGCAAGGCACACTCGATCTGATGATTCTCCGCACCCTGGCCACGATGGGGCCGCAGCATGCGTATGGTATTGCAAACAGGCTCCAGCAGGTTTCGGAGGACGCACTAAACCTCAACCAGGGCACTATTTATCCGGCGCTTGTCCGGCTGGAGCAGCACGGCTGGACACGTGGCTCCTGGAGCAAGACGGAGAAGAACCGCGAAGCAAAGTACTATGCCATCACGAAGGCGGGATTGAAGGCACTAGAAGAAGAGACTGTGCGCTGGCGTCAGATGTCCGGCGTCGTTGAAAAACTGTTGGCGGAGGAGCAATAGTGTTGTCGCGTTCAAGACGAATCCTATCCAGGTTCCGCAATCTTTTCCGCAACAATCGCGCGGAAGAAGAGCTTGCGCGCGAGGTTGCGTCGCATCTTACGCTGCTGGCCGACGATTTCGAACGCCGCGGCATGGCGCCTGAAGAAGCCCAGCTGGCCGCGAAGCGGGCCTACGGCGGCGTGGAACAGGCAAAGCAAGCGCATCGCGACGAGCGATCCCTGCTTTGGATCGAACAGACGATACAGGATTTGCGCTATGCGCTGCGGATGCTGGCAAAATCCCCGGGCTTTGCCACGGTTGCGATTCTTACGCTGGCACTTGGCATCGGCGCCAATACTGCGATCTTTAGCGTGGTCGATGCGGTGATGCTGCGATCGGTGGCGGCCGAAGATCCGCAGCGCCTGGTGATCTTTAGCTGGAGCTCGCGTCACGACCCGAAGCTGAACGGACTCAGCAGCTACGGCGATTGCGACGACAACACAAGGGATTGCTCATTTTCCGTACCGTTTTATGAGGCTCTGCGTAGCCACACGGCCACATTTTCTGGTGTGATGGCATTTGGGGGGGGCCTCGATGTGGATTTCAGCGGCAACGGACCGGCCAATATTGCGCGCGGCGAGTTTGTTTCGGGCGGCTACTTCTCGACCATCGGCACAAAGACAATCATGGGGCGACCCCTGGGCCTTGCAGATGACGCGCCCACTGCATCGCCAGCCATTGTGCTGGACTACAGCTACTGGCAGCGCGCCTTTGGCGCCGACCCTTCCGCAGTAGGCCGCACAGTTCGCCTCGACAACGTGGATGTCGCGATCGTAGGCGTTGCCGAACAGAATTTTACCAGCCTGACGCCCGGCAAGAGCCAGGACTTCTTCATGCCATTGTCGCTTGCGAAGCGCATACGGGGCGAATGGGGGACACAGGATCGGCTGTCCGATCCGGCAACATGGTGGGTCGTCCTGGGTGGCCGGCTCAAGCCGGGCGTTTCCATCGGGCAGGCACAGGCTGAGGCAACCACACTTTTTCATGCGGAAGTGCTGAACGGCGCTAAGCCGATCTTCAGCGAGGGTGATGCTCCCACTCTCCAGCTTTTGCCAGCACGAGAGGCCTTGAACGGCGAGAGCAACCAGATTGCAGCCATGCTTGAACTCATCATGACCGCGGTGGGCCTTGTCTTGCTCATCGCCTGCACCAATGTGGCTGGCCTGATTTTGGCGCGCTCTGCCAATCGGCAGAAGGAGTTGGCGATGGTGGCTAGTGGCTGGTGGATAGTGGCTAGTGATTTGCGAGGTATCACATTGCGGAACTGCGTCTCTTTCTGCGAGCTGCCGGTACTAGGCGACTTTCTCGCCACGAGCCACTGACCACTTGTCACTGCTTTTGTAAGGTGGGCGCAGAGATGGGCAAAGCTCGAATGAGCAAAGTTGGGCATGTGCGTGACCTCTCTAGTGTGCATTGCAGCGGAGCCGCCGGTCTCCTACCGGAGACCGTGTGAAAAATTTGTGAACGGAGGAAACAGTGGCTGGTGGCAAGTGGCGAGTGGCTAGTGGCTAGTGAATGCCAAGGGATCCATTCGACACCGCTCTCGATGCATTCGGGAGTGGAAGGCGGGTTGTACCAAGGTGGAGACCAATAAAGGGCCGGAAATCGCGGCTGGTGGGCGGTTGGCGAAAGTCGTCGCTTGCATCACCACAAACGCTGGGGACGTTGGGCGTCTGACCGCGCCGCATTTCTCCTGTGCGGCGCCGAAACCGATGGCGTCAAGGGCACCGATCTTTGGCGTTCATCTCAATCCTTGATGACCTCAACCCGATTCACAATTGTCGAGGGAACGAATTGGATTCTTATTCTTCGGTGCCTGCTGTGGCCCACGTTCCTGTGCGAGTGATGCGAATTCCGCCCATAGGTAGAGACTGCGTTGAAAACTTCAACATCCTGCCCGCAGCACACGCACCCACACCGCCTCGAAGCCGGCTCCTCGATGGAGCATCGGTGGGGTAATCTCGCAGGTTGATTGATCCGCCGACGGGCAATTTTGCAATCTTTGTGGCCAACGGCAGCCACTTCCCGCCAAAGCTTTTCCACCTGCGCAGTACAACATGCTTCGCTAAGTAGCACAGAGGGTTGCCGCAGCTCACATCCACGGTGGTGCCTGCCGGCTGTTTCCCTCGGGCAATACCCAACTCTTTGAACCGCATAGCTCGCGCCATGCTCGGCGTCGGTGCAAGCGCGCAGCCATTCACATATAAGGGCTGAGAGTTCAGCGCCTTGATTCTCACAGTTCAATCCTCCGAAAACCTGAACGAGACACGAGTTCTCACCTGTGCTTCGTTTCTTATTAGAAAGATCGAGCGTGATCTTGCGCAAGACGCCGGACTCGATTAGATCCTGATTTATCGATCAACCCGATGCTTTGCGCGAAGATCCTCGTCGGCCTGCAAATCGGTCGAGGCCAGTTTCTTGAGACAACAGAAATTGAAGAAAGTTGACGCCCTTGTTCTTGCACGTTTCGCTGATGCTCAGCAAAATGAGGTATTCCTGCATGCCCTTGACTGTACTCGTGCCGCCAACAATGTTTCGTAACCGTGCAAACGCTTTGATTGCATGCTCAGCGTTATTGTTATTCCACGGTACGCCGTCGTGATCCAGGAACGTGAACAATCGATCTCGATTCTTTGCGAACCGCTTTTGATACCCGGTCGCCACCTCGGTCTTGTATGTGTGTCCGAGTATTTCCTTAAAAAGCGTCCAACATTCGCTCGGTGCTTGCGCAGGTGTCGAGCTTTCAGCCCAAACCGGTCGACGGAATGGACGATCAGACGGAGCAGGACAGCAAACCTTTGGGCGATATCCTTGATCTCCTCGTTGAACGGCTGCTTGCAGAGGTCGTCGTTGATGTCCCTCATCAGGTGAACGAGGCACCTTTGTTGCATGCTAGAGATTGAATCATAACCAGGATAATAGTCCGACACCAGGACACCCTCGAATCCCTCTAAGGCATTCTGCGCAACACTGGCTTCCCGGCTCTCGCTGAATACAAATGCAACCTCCTCATGGTTGGTGAACACCCATACATATCCCTTCTTGCCAATGAGGTTGATTCGAGTTTCGTCGGCGTGCACCAGCGTGCCGCTCACGATTCTCTTGAGAAGGGCCTTATAGGTTTCCTCATAACGGGCGGCTGCGGACGCCTTCAGGCGGTTAATTACATTGTGAGAGGTCGAAATGCCGAATATCTGCTGAATGTTCCTGCCTACGGCGTGTTGTGACAGTTGCAGTTCTATGATCTGGTAGACAACGTACGCGGAGAGGGTCGCGCCATATTTGCGGCGAGGCGTGGGAAATTTATGAAATGTGGCCTTGCACTGCCGGCAGACGTATCGCGGGAGGGAGTGCCGAACGACCCATCTTCTAATGCCGTTGCGGGTGATTTTGAGATCGTGAGTGACACGTTTCAGCCATCCCCAGTGTTTGATTTCTGTCCCACCGCAATGGTTGCAATACGCAGGCAGTTCTTCTTGCTCTTGTACATGATGGTCTATGCGTCGAATGCCCTTCTGTGGTGAAGCCCCCTGGAGCCGGCGACGAGGCTTGCCAGAGCGCAGGTAAACTTTCTCACGCTGGTAGTCCCATTGGGCAGCATTATTGATCTGCTGAAATTCTGGAAGTGCGAAGTCGATTTTTCCGAATCGCCCCGGATATTCGCGTTTCAGCGTCGTAGCGTCAACAAAGTCCGTGGAACCGATGGGTAGCGAGCGCGAAAGCGCTGACAGTGCTCCGGCGACGATCTGTGCGGCGGCGCAATCCTCGGAATTGTAGAGGAGCAACTTCTCTTTCAAATGAGGCGCCCCAGAGACCTCCCAAAGTCGGCGCCAGTACAGGGCGGCCAGTCCCGATGCCTCCGGCGCTGACCAGCTAAAGCCGAGATACTGCGCGATCTCCTTCAGGCCGTTGGAACAAGTGGGAAAGTAGACCACGCCATAGAGGATAGAGACCAAGTTAACAGCAGACCCGATCAGCGTATCGAGCAAGTCCGACTCCGCTGCGTCGGGATAGCGCGTCTTCATCTGTCGTAAGAAACTGATTTCATAATTCCCGTAATGGACTAAGCGGGGCGCGTGGATGCGCTTCAACGTTTTGAGGCACTCCGTCCACATCTTTCGCTCCTCCGAGGGGCCGTCGGCCCAATAGGAGCGATGTACCATCGTTCCCGATTCTTCGAAGCGAAGGCCAATGCAGTAGTAGAAATCACGGTCCGGATCGCCCTCAACATCGACATACACCAGAGTTCCCGAATCGTCCAACTCGACCTTGCCAAGAACGTGCACCTGGTTCTTCCGAATAGCCAGAGCTTTCAGTGCATGATCATGCTTCGGTTGGCGCACGCGCTTCCCATTCCGAAAGGTGTGGGAGAGCTGCGTGACTGTAAATATGCCCCTATCGTGATACCGCTGCCGTTCTTTGGCACTCATCTTCGAAAGGAGGCTCAGGTCGTCAGTTTCCTTTGCGGAGGAAGTGCAGCGAGAAGCGAATTGGCACTCGCTGCAATGTCTGTTCAGTATGGTGCGGGGAGGTCCCGAGGATGACAATAACGCAGTACCGGCTTCCAAGATTGATTCGACTTTTACGTAGAGCGGTGTCAGCGCGACACGGACACTCCGCGATTGTTGGCCGGAAATGAGTTCGCCAATGAGCGGAGTCATTCCGGTGGCTTGAGAGAATGCAAAAGCGTCAAATGCCAACGACAGTTTGTCAGTATTTGATATCTTCTCACCCGAGCAAAAGCGGAACGGAACACAGCTGTTTCCATCCACGTCTTTACCGATCTTCAAGCGGACACCATGAACTTTTGCCTGAATGGATGACGTTTCAAAACTGCACTCAAGGGCGAGTGAATAACGGCGCTGCCGCAAAGTTTCCAGGGATGGAGTCCCCATGTATAGCTGGTCTGGGGGCACGGTCGCACTCAGTCTCGCGGAGATGTCACGATGGCAAGCTTGCTGGTAACCTTTCACCAGTTCGGTGATCGCACGAACCTCAGCAGGAACTCCATAATGGATCGAGTGGGCCTTCGTAGGGCACTGTAGCAGAGCTTCGAAGGTTTCGGACATGAGTTTCATGTTTCATCGTCTGGCAAAGCTCGGTTGAGCGGAAGCAAGCATGGGCGTGACCTCACTAGTGTGCAATGCAGCGATAGCCTGAACGTGCTACCAAGGGGTGTGTGAAATATTTGTGAACGGATGAAACAGTGGCGAGTGGCTAGTGACTCGTGATAAAGGTTTGCGATGTACCGCAGTGCGGCATAACGTCTCTTCAAGCGATTCGCTTGTGCTGAGGTTCTTTCCAGCCACCAGCCACTCATCACTCGCCACTGCTCTTAAGTGCTTTCGGTACTGGAAGGCTAGTTGTACCAGGAAGAGGTCAATGCAGGGCCGTAAATTGCGGCTAGCGGACGGTTGGCGAAAGTCGTCGCTTGGGCCACCAACGGCGAGGCGGCCAAGTCATGGTTTCCCTGGCCAAAGACTCTGGGAGCGGGCCTTGCGCTGCGCAGCATTTTTCCCGTGCTGTGCTGCGCTGTCCGCGGTGCCACAATGCCGCGGGTGGGCGATATGCGTCGGGAAGCTTGTGATCCCACCGCAACCCTACCTAAAGATGCCCTCTCAGAACCGGGGATGGTGGGGTAGAGGGGGGCGGGGAGAGGGGGCTCGTCTCCTGCAAAAGGGATTTTGCGCCGGAGAGGCTCGCTGACCGCCGCGCAAGAGGTGACGCACTCAACGCCTTTTGCCTAGTCTATCCAGATTACAAGTGATCCTCACGGGGCTCCAGCGATGGCTCTGATCTTGGTCATGAGCTCGGAAAGGTTGACGAGGTTCAAGGAAGACGGATCGCAGTGGCGGTTGTAGATGACTAGGTTCGAACCGCGCCCTGTGACGCTCGGAAACCTCAGTGCCTGGATCGATCGGCGCAACAGTTCGCTTCCGATTTCGAACGATGGCGCGAGCGAGTCCTTGTCCAGGCACGGGCCGTGAAGCGCATGCAGAGCCTTCGGCATCGACCGTTTCGAGAATGCCAAGACTCGTTCGAGCGAGACCTCGACTCCAAAGACCATGCGTGGATATTTGTCGACAGTGATGAGAGCCGAACCACCCAAGCGACTCTTTCGCATGGTGACCTCGGCGGTTGCTAATTGATCCGTGGCCGAGAGGAAGACCGCCAAGGTTCCCGGCGGTGCAAACCGCCCTCCGTGCACAAACGTTCCTTCTCCGTTGAGGACGTGGGCAGGATCCATCCAGCGGGCGGGAACACTACGAAACCAAACGCCACTGAGGGGCTTGGCGCGACCGGCCCATTCGTCGATCGCAGCCAATTCAGCAGCCGTGAAGCTCATACAGGTTGGCCTTCCCGTAGGCGATGGAACTCGATGATGAGGTCGCGCAACTTCCCTTCCTTGATCAAGTCAATCGGGGCGCGATTGCCGAAAGCCTCAAGCGGAGTCTTGAGCCATTGCGCTTCTTTCGGAGCGATGACGAACTCGTCCATCATCCCGAGAAGGTCGGAGAGGTCCCGTACCTTCTTGGCCATCTGGCTTAAGCCCACGCCGCTCTCCCAGTTTTGCAGGGTTCGGGTAGCAATACCAAGCGCCGCTGCCAGTTCCGTCTGCGTCAGACCGAGCCGATTACGGGCCCCGACAATATCGATTCTGCCCTTGGCGGCATCGGCAACCTGCGAAATGTTGTTGGCACGGAGCAACTGTTTGAGGTGATGGAAGCTCGAGGCCCACGCCGCGTTCGGTAGTCGATACTTCTCGGCAATCCTTCCCAGGTGAAATGCCCACCCAGAGGAATGGTGAGGCGAATAGAAAAGAGTGGCGTCGGGACGTTTCCCCTGGCATAGCTCAAAGATCTTTTCCCAGTGCTGCTCGGAAGCATCGTCATCGAAGTAAAGTAGCAAGACACTTTTTCTTGGGAGATCACATCGAAAGCGGCGGGCCGAAATCGAATGGAAATCGGCGTGGAAATCTGAGAACTTGCTCTTTGCCTGTTCCAAGGTACGCGGCTCGGTCCAGACAACCAGCTGCGGAGTATTCTGAAGTGTCTGCATACGAGTCTCCCATTACACGCAGAATTGCGTCATACACGCAATTATACATCCAAAGCGTGCGAATCATCCGGGCGCCGCATTTTTCCTGTGCGGCGCGACACGGCTCTCAGCGGTGCCACAAACCCGCAGCATATCGATCGCGAAGCCTGTGATCCCACCGCCACCCCAACTAAGGATGCACTCTCAGAACCGGGGATGGTGGGGTAGAGGGGCGCGGGGAGAGGTGGCTCGTCTCCCCGCGGCGGTCATCGACTCTCTCCTTTCGAAGACGATTGGCTAGTGCGCGGCCAAGGGAGAGTATGTCCGGGACGGCTCGACTTCGCCATATGGTCGCTGGCGAGAACGGCGTAAATCGGGACCGATCCAGCCGGCGTCGCGTAAAGTCCCGTCGATGAGTGGATTGGACTAGAGTGAATTACATGGGGAGGAAAAATGGGATTCTGGTCGAAAATGATGAGTCGAAAAGAAGATTTTGTATTCTCCGACGCCCCTCCGTCGCAATACCTTAGGGAAGCCCTTGATGAAGCGAAAAATCATCCGCTCAATGATTTCACTTGGCGCATAGTAATCGCTTCACCAAAGCGCCAATGGGTTCTTGACATCACCCTGCTTCAAGCTGATGCAGGATTCACAGCCTACGCACGTGGCGGCATACAGAAAGCTCGCCTCAACGCCGCCTCAATAATCATGGATGCAATCAAGGGCTTGCCACTCGATGACGTGACAATGGCCAGCGCATCGTTGGCGTTTTTTGACACCGATTTCACAGTTGGAGCCAACAAAGGAAAAACAAGAGAGACGGCTTGGAACACGTTAGCACTAGATGCCGAGTACAAGAATGGACGCTTGCGAGCAACAAGGAGTGCCCACAGGCTGACGTTCCCTTTTGGCCCTCTCCTTCTTGATTAAGTTGAGGTTTTGAATCGATTTTCAGGGGGCATGAAATAGCTAATGGATACAGTAAAACGATTCTTTGTTGATCGAAACTCCTTGCCTGCGCAGTTTCCAACTCACACTCATCCCCCATTGTTTTGGGAGCAACTTGGTCGGACGATAGCAACGTTTGGGTTTCTTGAGGAAGTGCTAGGGAAGGCAATCTTCGCGTTCACCGGAACACGCAAGTGCGACGCTGACGAGATAGGAGATGCATATAATCGCTGGCTACCAAAGCTAGAGAGAACCCTAATCGACCCGCTATGTGGCCTTTCGGACTCCTACGGGAAAGCAGTTCGCGAGAATCAAGACTCAACGATCGAAAATGTCGGTGAACTTGTGGAAAGCATCAAAAAGGCCGCAACGATTCGCAATGTCCTGTGTCATGGGTCTTGGAGTGTTTCGGATATCGAAGGCAAGTCTTTGCCGTTTTTTGTCAATCGCAACAAAGAGATCTTCGGGACAAGAATTGATATTCCGTTTCTTCGCCAAGTACAAGATCATGTCAGAGACCTTGCGTGCGACGTCATCGACACGGTTACACGAATGGGCTGGCAGTTTCCTGGCGGCGTCGGTCCGGGCGAAACAATATGGTCCCCCCATGCCTAAGAACTCGTGGCGGAGGGAGCGATCGCGTATCCGGGCGACGGGGCGGGTGGCCCGCCCTGGACTCTCCCTCAAACCTTGGGCGCCCCATGCTTCGTATATTTTGCGAAAGGTGGAAAGCACGAACTTCGATCCACTTCGGCCCGAACTCGAATCTCAGGCGGCGCCAAGTCACCAGAGCGGCCACCGTTGCCGACTACTCCTCAAGAGTCGGCGAGTGTTCATCGGTTCTCGAACCACTCGTCTCGACGATTTTTTGCCACTTGTCCTATTTCCGCATCACTGCTTCGAAGCATTCGGCCGGCAAGCATAGGTTATGCCAGGGGAGGTGGACAGCGGAGGGTACATTGTGGAATCCGGGGGGAGTGGCCAAGGCCGAGGTTTCAATGGCCAAACCGTGACTGATCCACCCGATCGACAGCCGAAGGAAATGCTAGGCTTGCGAGGAGGCGTTTTATGAGATTTTGGTGGCCATCAAACGATCATTAGCCCTTACGTTTGCAGTGGTCGCGGCAGGACTGAGCTTTTCTCAGACTGCTAAAGACGCGGACATTCAGCAAATTCAACGATTGGAACAGGTGTGGAATCAGGCGCACGAGAACGGTGATGCGGATGCCCTCGATAAATTGTGGGCCGACGACTTGGAAGTTGATGTACCCCGCATGGCGGTCATGAGCAAAGCAGACGCGCTGAGCCTTGCTCGCTCGGGACGTATGAAGTTTCTGCACTATGTAACCTCGGACCTTCGTATCCGCGTTTATGGTGATACTGCAGTCGTCACCGGCCGATTACAGAGGACACGATCTATGAATGGCAAAAAGATCTCTGATGACTGGAAATTTACGAGAGTGTATGTCAAGCAAACGGAGCATTGGCGCGTTGTTTCATTCCACGCCTCCGAGGCCGCACAATAGCAAGTCACCAAGAATTGATCAGACATCGTACTCACACGACAGGTCCGTGCCGACCCAGGTAGACTTTGCACGAGCGCAGGTCCGATGGCCATGACTTGCAATTTGCCCAGATTCCGCGTAATGCAATCCCCTTTCACACTGGACCAGGGAATGGAGCGCAGATTTTCTCCTGTGCTTCGCTCCATATTGGAAAAACGGACTACCGAGAGGACCCATGGCAGAGACGTTCGAAGCATACCGAAACCGAATCCTGAGCTATCTTGGCGATGAGGAGCCCTTCAGTGTCCAACAAGCCACCCCATCCCAGCTCGAGCGTCGACTGCGCGATGTCGCGCCCGAGAAGTTGATCCGGCGTCCTACACCTGAAAAGTGGTCAATCGCCGAGATCGTAGCGCACTTGGCGGACGCGGAGCTGGCGATGGGGTGGCGATTGCGAAACATGCTGGCGAATCCGGGGGTGGCCTTGACGTGGTGGGATGAGGCCGTATGGGCAGAGCGATTGGGTTACGCGCAGCAAGAGGCGAGCCATTCGGCGGGGGTCTTTCGGGCGCTGCGCGAGAGCAACCTGCGACTGTTGGAGTCGGTCCCGCGCGCACGGTGGGTGGAGTTCTACGGGGTCCACGAGGTACGCGGACGGCAAACGGTCGAGGAGTTCGTCCGCTTGGAAGCGGCACACGACTTGAACCATCTTCGCCAGATCGACCGCATCTTGGGTGGGTGTTTGACCGGGCAGTCGTGATGGCTCGGGATGCCATCGGTCTCCTCTGGTCACTTGTCCCAATTCCCTTCCCACTGCTTCTGAGAGTATTTGGCACGGGGGCATTCGTTGTACCAGGGGAGGGCGCAATCCAGGACGATCGGTTTGCCTGAAGTCATACTTTCGACTCACTACCTGCAAAGAACGCGGGTTTCCCTGCAAAGCTCTGGTGCTGTTCCACTGAAGATCCTACACTTGTGGGATCGGGCTTTGGAACTTCGCCCTGGGAGCAACCAGCCTCGCGGTCAAAACGCGCAGGAATGGAGCTCCGTCGATGGCCAGACCCGCAGCGAGAACACGCCATGAATGCTGAAATAGTTACACCGAGGGAGCACGATTTTGTCGCGGCCACCAAGCAGGAGAGTACCGTCACCGGCAGGACGAAATCGCCGCGCCGCATCGATGGCGGCGTTTTCGTCTTCTCTCTAGCGACAATATTGGCTCTTATCACCGCGGCTGAGTGCCAATCCATCACCCACCTGCCGTCTCTGGCGTATGGCGTCGTGCTCTGGGGATGGTGGGCCACGCTTGCGACCGCACTCTGGAATCTCGGCCGGCGGATGCCTTTTTTATTGGGTTTTACGGTCAAGGCAATCTCAATCCATGTGCCGCTAGCCGCTGTCCTTGGAGTTGTTCACCTTGTGCTCTTATGGGGCGTGGGTTTTGTTACATTGGGTCGGCAGGAATACACGAGCCAGCAGGCGATGGCGCACTACCTGTTTAACCTGAATCGTTACGGCATTGAGATTCTGGTCTATGGATTCATCTTCGGAATCGTCGGGGTCCTCCGCTATCAGATCGACACGCAGCAACAAGCAATGAATTCCCTGGAATTGAAGCGGCAACTCTCCCTAGCGCAGTTGCGGGCGCTGCAGATGCAGCTCGAACCTCACTTCCTGTTCAACACGCTCAATGCGATTACCACGCTGGTTGAACTTGGCAGACAAAAGGAAGCTGTGGAGATGCTGGGCCACCTCAATGCGATTCTCAAGAGCACGTTAAAGAGAACAACGCCGGAGAAAGTTCCGCTGGCGCAGGAGCTGGAGATCGTAGAGAGTTACCTGGCCATCGAACAGGTCCGGTTCGCGGACCGGCTGCGCATCGAAATCAAAGTTGAGCCGAGCGCGCTGGAGGGTCTGGTTCCCTGTTTTCTGCTTCAACCGATCGTCGAAAACGCAATCCGGCATGGCATAGCGAACTGCGAGAGCGACGGACTCGTGGAGACATCGGCGCGGCGGGAGGGCAATTTGCTGCTCTTGCAGGTGCGCGACACCGGATCGGGCCTCAACGGCTGCTCGAGCCCAGGCAATGGCATAGGCCTCACAAACACGCGGGAACGGCTCACGCATTTCTATCAGGATGGCTATGCTATGAGGGCTCTCCCGCTCGATACCGGCGGCTTTGAAGTTGCGATCGCCATTCCCTTCGAACGCAATGAGCGGAACTGAATGAAGCTGAAAGCGCTGATTGCCGACGACGAACCGCTGGCGCGCGAACGGCTGAGATTCTTGTTGTCGGAGGATGAAGAGATCGCGATCGCCGGCGAATGCCGCAATGGGCGAGAAGTGGTCGCGGCTCTCAAAGAGAATCAGTATGAAGTCCTCTTTCTCGATATCCAGATGCCGGGAGGCAGCGGCTTCGAGATCATCGAACAGGTTGGCGTAGCACACATGCCCATCACGGTCTTCGTCACGGCGCATAACCACTACGCGGTGAAGGCCTTCGAGGTGCACGCGCTCGACTACCTGACGAAACCGGTAGAACCGGAACGTCTGAAATCTGCACTCGTTCGCGTCAAGGAACGGATCGCGCTCGAGGCTGCCCTGACGACGCAGGAGCAACTGAAATCGGTTCTAGCGGCTTTGAAAGACGGCGAAGCCGGACAGCACGAGTTTCCGAAGCGGCTGATTGTGCCCAACGGGACCAAGGATTCCTTTGTTGACGTGGATGACATTGAGTGGGTGGAGGCCGCCGATTACTACGCCTGCCTGCATGTCGGCACTAGGAACCTGATGCTGCGCGAAACCATCAAACAGCTTGCCGAGATTCTCGACCCCAGAAAGTTTGTGCGAGTGCACCGCTCGGCGATCGTCAATATCGGCTGTGTGCGCGAGATCCTTCGCGAGGGGCGGAACGAGGGATGGGTTCTGCTTTCGAACGGGCATCGCCTGAAGATGAGCAAGGCAGGGTGGAAGAATCTGCTTGCTGCCGGCCGCTCCTAGCCCTCTGCAACTGCATCTACATCTATCCCGGCCCCCCACAATTGGTATCAACTGCCTGCGCTGATCTTGATTTTGCCTGCATAGTTCCGCCGTTCCCTGCATGGCGTTGGATTGCTCCTTCCAATTGAGCGAATTTGAGTAGGGAGCGATTTCTCTATGAGCGACAGGCGACTGGCAGAATTCAATGCGCAACCCATGTGGCGATTGACGGCACTCATGGTCGGACTCATATTCCCGGCGGCCGGGCTGGCGCAGCAAACTTGCACCAACAGCATCCGCATCGATGGCATGGTCACGGATCCAACCGGCGCCTTTGTGAGCGGGGCACAGGTACAATCCGCGGACGGGAACCGGACCCAAACAGACGCTGGCGGCCGTTTCGTGCTGCCTTGCGTTTTGCCGGCCTCAACTACAGTCACCGTCCAGGCGGATGGGTTCGCTCAAGGCATGGCGGGCGCGCATGCGCGTGTGGGAGGCACTGCTCATATCACTATCCAACTGGCGATTGCCTCGGTTCAGACAGATGTTCAAGTGAATGCCGAGACGACCGGCATGGAGAGTGATGCCGGGGCCGGCACAACCGCTCTGAGCACCGCGGATGTGCAGCGCCTTCCCGACGACCCGGACGATCTCTTGCGTCAGTTGCAGGTGCTGGCATCGTCTTCGGGGGGAGACCCATCCTCAGCCATCGTCACCGTCGATGGCTTCCAGAATGGAAGTGCGCTGCCTCCGAAAAGCTCCATCGCCGCAGTCCGCGTCAATCCGGATCTGTTCTCGTCCGAGTATCAGTGGCCCCCTTTTAGTGGCGGAGTCATTGAGATCGTCACCAAGCCTGGCGCTCCACCGGTCCACGGAGCACTCTTCTTTACGGACAGCGACGGGATCTTCAATGCGACCGATCCATTCTCGGTCACCGCCACTCCGGCTGGTAAGCGGCGTTACGGCTTCGAGCTAAGCGGCCCGGTCATTCCCCGAAAGAGCGGCTTCTCGTTTGCGCTCGAAAAGCGCGACATCGATGAGTTCAGCATCGTGAATGCCACAACTCTGGATGGAAGTGAGACGCCCGCCCCGTTTCAGCAGACGGTTTCTGCACCCCAGCGTCTTTGGAATGCCTCCGGCCGGGGTGACTGGCAGGTCACGCCAAAAGACACCGGAACTGTGTCTTATTCGGCGGATGTCAACAATCAGGCCAACGAGGGCGTGGGCGGTCTTGTGCTGGCTGAGACCGGCTATACGAGCCTGGTAAGCCAATACGACCTGCGGCTGAGCAACACGATGGCCGTGAACCCGAATCTGCTCCTTGAGACCCGTATCGGCTACAGCTGGAAGCGCACCGAGCAGACACCCAACTCCGCTGCCCCTGCCTTAGAGGTTGCAGGCTTCTTCACCGGAGGAGGCGCCACGAGCCAGAACCTCAACGATCGCGAGCGCGATCTCGAAGTCGATGATGACGGGATGCTGACGCACGGCAAACACACCGTGAAGTTTGGTGCGCAGTCGCTTGGTATGCTGGTCCACGATTACGACCCTGATACCTTTAACGGAGCTTATGTATTTGGTGGCGGCATCGCGCCAACGCTCGACGCCAATAACAACCCTACCGGCCGGAACACAACGATCACCGGCATAGAGCAGTACCGCCGCGCGCTCAACAATCTTCCGGGCGGAACGCCCACCACATACCAAATCACTACCGGTACGGCCTTGGTTCCATTTACCGCGTGGCGGCTTGGCCTTTTTGCGAACGATTCCGTCAAGCTGCTGCCGAACCTGACTCTCAACGCCGGGTTGCGTTATCAGTTCGAGACCACGCCGGGCAGCTACCTAAACTTTGCGCCGCGCGCCGGATTGGCCTGGGCGTTGGACAAGAAACAAACCTGGGTCATTCGACTGCGGGGCGGACTCTTTCCTCGCGCGGCCGCGGATCCGGCAGCGATTGCTCAGGTCTACCGGCTGAACGGCACGCGCCAGCAATCCGCAGAGGTCTACTCGCCGAGCTACGGCGATCCTCTCACGCTCGTGCCAGGATCGATTCAGGTGAGCACCGTGAACCGGTTTCCCCGTTCGTTTTCTCAAATGTCAACCTTTATCGGGTATCTCAACCTGGAGCACGAGTTTGGCCAACATTGGCACGCGCAGCTCAACCTGTTCAGTGGTCAAGACTGGGACACTCTCTGGATACGAAACACCAACGCTCCGATGGTGGCGAGCAGCGTCGGCATCGCGCCCGATCCAACCGCGGCGCTGCTTGCACCTCGACCCATCGCCCTCAACGAGAATATCTTTCAATACCAGAATTCCGGCCGCCTGAGAGGCAACCTCGTGTCATTTAACCTCGATCAGCACGACTACAAGCGATTCGGTCTGCACTTCCGGTATGCGCGCCAGAATTTCAGAGCCGATACCGCCGACGCCGGAATCGACAGCCCGCAATCGAGTTACAGCGACAAGGGCGAGTCGGGTCGAGCCGAATGGTCCAAGAACAACTACTACACGCTCATGGGCAATCTGAATCTTCCTTGGAAGTTTGAACTGGCCGAGGAGTTCGATGCAGGCGACGGTTCGCGATACAACATCACCACCGGAACCGACAACAATGGCGACGGAGATTTCAACGACCGCCCGGCCTACGCTTCCGCTCCCGGACCTGGCGTGTATTCGACACGATTCGGCCTGTTGACCACGAACACCGTGAATGGCGATGTGGCGCGCGATCTGGGAACCATGCCGGGCCCCATCCACCTAGACATGAATCTGAGCCGCGCCTTTCAGCTCAACCGGAAAGATAAGGAAGATTCGCGCACGCTAACATTCAATGCGCGCAGCGCCAACTTGCTGAACCATACCAACGTCACAGCTGTGAATACGGTTCTCTCTTCGTCAGCCGTTGGTCAACCGATAGCAGCCGAAACTCCCCGCCGTATCGAACTGGGTGTGCGATTCACTTTCTGATTGGGCAGGCGAAATGGTCTGCCGCAATCCGATCACTCGGAAATCTTTGCCGGCGTACTCACTTCGATCACAATGTTTCCCGGCGCTGGAATGTAGAAACAGTAAGCCTTATCGCCCCCGCGCTTCAGGATTTCGGGCGTTGGCGCCTCGTATCCGGCTGACTTCATCCGTTCGTATGTCATGTTGACCGCTGCCTGGTCCGCAACGAGATATCCCATGTGGAACAATCCGGGATAGCGCGTGTTTGCCTCGCCCTTCCCATGCAACAGGATCAGGACGAAGCCGTCTTCCCCCCTCTAGCACCGCGAAGTTCCCGTTGCCTCTTCGCTCGGTAATCGTGAAGGCGAACACCTTCTCAAAGAACGTGGCCAGCCCTTGGACATCGCTCACGGTCAAATTCACATGATTCAGTTTCAGCATTGCATTCTCTCCTTGAGTTCAACTTCGCGTGGGATGCGAATCAGCAAGGAGAACTGAGTTCCGAACCTTCGACCCACTCATGCGACAGTGAACACACTGCCGCTCTGCCGTGGGCCTCACCATTTCTGGTGGACAGAAACCAGCGGAGAGCTGGTCGAACCGGGCTTACCAAACCGGTTCCGCCTATTTCGATTATTTTTTGGATTGGCGAATTCAGGGGATGGATGCATTTTTTGATCGCCGCTTGAGACCCGTCAAGTGGCAATCAGTGATGGTCCCCATCCACGCCACCCTTAAGCCTGAGCGCGATTGCGAGATTGTTCTGTGCTGCGGGGAAATCCGGCTTCAGACGCAGGGCTTCGCGGTACTCGGCGATGGCGCCGTCCAGGTCGCCCTTCAGCCTGAGCGCGATACCGAGATTGAAGTGCCCATTGACGTCGTCCGGCTTGAGGCGCAAAGCTTGGCGGTACTCGGCGATTGCGCCTTCCAGGTCGCCTTTTTTCTGGAGCGCGCCGCCGAGATCGTTGTGCGCCTGAGAGTAATCCGGCTTCAGGCGCAGGGCCTGGCGGTACTCGCCGATCGCGCCGTCCACGTCGCCCTTATGCTTGAGCGCGACGCCGAGATCGAGGTGCGCGTCGGGGAAATCGGGCTTCAGGCGCACGGCTTCCCGGTCCTCGGAGATAGCCCCGTCCAGGTCGCCCTTCAGCCTGAGCGCGCTGCCGAGATTGTAGTGCGCTTTGGCGTCGTCCGGCTTCAGGCGCAAAGCTTCGCGGAACTCGGGGATGGCGCCGTCCAGGTCGCCTTTATCCTTGAGCGCGCTGCCCAGATCGTTGTGCGCCTGCGGGAAATCCGGCTTCATACGCAGGACTTGGCGGTACTCGGCGATAGCCCCGTCGAGGTCGCCCCTCAGCTCGAGCGCGACGCCGAGATCGTTATGCGCTTCGGGGTAATCCGGCTTCAGACGCAGGGCTTGGCGGTACTCAGCGATGGCCCCGTCCAGTTCGCCCTTCAGCCTGAGCGCGCCGCCGAGATTATAGTGCGCATTGGCATCGTCCGGCTTCAGGCGCAGGGCTTCGCGAAACTCGGCGATGGCCCCGTCCAGGTCGCCCTTCAGCCTGAGCGCGCCGCCGAGATTATAGTGCGCTTTGGCGTAATCGGGCTTCAGACGCAAGGCTTGGCGGTACTCGGCGATCGCCCCGTCCAGGTCGCCCTTAAGCTGGAGCGTGACGCCCAGATTGAGGTGCGTGTCAGGGAAATCCGGCTGCTGACAACTACACGCTGGGCCACCGGCGACCATACAGAAAACCAGAAGGAATTTCGTTACCCTCACGGCGCAGCTCTCCCCACGGTCAAATTTCATCAAGACTGGCTTGGCGGAAAGTATATACCCACGACACGCCAGCCATTCGTCGCGTAAAGGGTCCGTTGCGGAACGACCACCGCAAACACAAGCGCCAGCATACTTAGCCGCCCCTGAGCGCTGAGGATTGAACTGTTTTCGTCCGTTCAACAGGCGCAGGAACTGACGGCGTCGACAGAAATGGGAAGCGGGGCCCCCTCCAGGGCGGATAGCTTTTGCTGGGCGCAGCACGCCTTATTCAATTTCATCAGGTCCGCTTGCATCGCCTTGTCTTCGCTGAGCACGGCGAGCGTTTCGTTCAGGATTCGCGCGGCGCCAGCGTGGTTCGGCACGACGATCCTGTAGTGCATCCACTTCCCTTCCCGGCGAGCAGCGACGATGCCCGCGCGACGCAGGTAGGCAAGATGCCGTGAAATCTTGGGCTGGCTCTGCCCAAGGATCTCCACGAAATAACAGACGCACACCTCCCTGCCGTCCATCAGGTTCAACAGCCTGAGCCGGGTGCGATCGGCGAGCGCGGCAAACAGCAGCGCCAAGTCGTAGTTCTTCGGAAAAAGACTCACACTCTCATTATATACGCCTTGACAGATACGTCTAGGCGATAATACATTCGCTTTAGCGTATGCGAGGAGACGCAATCATGGAATCGACGACGAACGTTCAGGAGCAGGTCAAGGAAAAGTACGGAAGCGCCGCCCGCGCTGTGGCCGAATCCGGAAGTGTGCAGGCATGTTGCGACTCCGGGCTTCGGTGCTGCGATCCGATCACCACAAACCTCTATGGTGCCGATCAGACTGAGTTCGTTCCGGAGAAATCGGTCAGGGCATCCCTCGGGTGCGGTAATCCAACCGCGCTGATCGATCTTCGGCCCGGAGAAACCGTTCTCGATCTTGGCTCCGGAGGCGGCATCGACGTGCTGCTCTCGGCCGAGCGCGTCGGTCCAACCGGCAAAGCATACGGCTTGGACATGACGGACGACATGCTGGCGCTCGCGCGTGAAAACCAGAGGCAGGCGGGAGTCACGAATGTCGCGTTCCTGAAAGGCGAAATCGAGAACATTCCCCTGCCTGACAACTCTGTCGATGTCGTCATCTCGAACTGCGTCATCAATCTCTCCGCCGACAAAGATCGTGTTCTCCGCGAAGCCTTCCGCGTGTTGAAGCCCGGCGGGCGCTTTGCTGTCTCCGATGTCGTTGTTCGCGGCAGCGTGCCGGAAGCGGTACGCAAGAGCATGTTGCTCTGGGTCGGCTGCATCGCCGGTGCTCTCGAAGAAGATGACTATCTCGCAAAGCTGACCGGTGCTGGCTTCGAGGATGCTACCGTCGAGTCCACGCGTGCGTATAACGTCGAGGATGCCAGACAGTTCCTCACCGAGGCCGGACTCGACGTGGACGCGATAGCTCCCCAGGTGAATGACAAGTTCTTCAGCGCCTTCATCCGGGCCAACAAGCCTCAAGGGAGAGCGTGAGTGATCCGGCGTGCCGTAGCTGAACTCGTGGGCACCGCATTTCTCCTCTCCGCAATTATCGGGTCGGGCATCATGGCGGAGCGCCTGGCAGGCGGCAACATCGCGATAGCACTGCTCGCCAATACCATTGCTACGGGCGCCGCGCTGGTCGCGCTGATTCTGGCGTTCGGGCCGATATCCGGGGCACACTTCAATCCCGTCGTCACCCTTGGGCTGCTGCTCCGCGCCAAGATGACCTGGCACGAACTGCTGGTTTATCTGTCCGCGCAGATCGGGGGCGCTTTTCTTGGAGTGGCTCTAGCACATGCGATGTTCGGCTATAGCTTTTTCTTCGCCTCGGCGCATGCGCGGTCTGGGGCTCCGCAACTGCTCAGTGAATTTGTGGCAACGTTCGGGCTCCTCACTGTCATCTGGAGCTGTGCCACGTTTCGACCGACTGCGGTGCCCTACGCGGTCGGAGCATACATTACCGCGGCATACTGGTTCACCGCATCCACCTCCTTTGCCAACCCCGCAGTGACGTTAGCGCGGGCCGCTTCGGACACGTTCGCGGGCATACGGCCGTTGGACGTTCCCGGCTTTATTGCTGCGCAATTGGCGGGCGGCATAGCCGCGACACTTCTCTCCCGTTGGCTGTGCCATATTCCACAAACCAATGATTTCGAAGCGGAGGCTTGAATGGCGGAGCCCTATAACGTGCTATTTCTCTGCACCCGCAACTCTGCGCGCTCGATCATGGCCGAAGCAATCCTGAACCACAAAGGTAAGGGCAAGTTCACGGCCTACAGCGCAGGCAGTCATCCGACCGGGCAGCCGCGGCCGGAAGCACTTCGGCAGATCGAATCGGCGGGACTCTCAACGGCCGGCCTGCGCAGCAAATCGTGGGGCGAGTTCTCGGGTCCGGAAGTGCCAAAGCTCGACTTCGTTTTTACTGTGTGTGACAACGCTGCGAAGGAGCAGTGTCCCTACTGGCCTGGGCGGCCGATGACGGCGCACTGGGGTATTGCTGATCGGCGGCAGTCGAGGGCACTCCAGACGAAATCGCCCGCGCCTTTCGTGATGCCTTCACGGTGCTTGATCGCAGAATCGGGCTGTTCCTCTCTCTGCCACTGGCGACGCTTGAGGACATGGTCATGAAGCGCGAGATCGACCGGATAGGCCAATCGTAGGCCCGCTTCAAATGACGCATTATGGCCGAGGATGCTCGGGGCAGTTGCGAATGGCGAAAGTCATCGCTTCCATGGCCGAGGATCTTCGTAGGAGCTGCGCCGCATTGTTCCTGTGCGGCGCGGGGCAGATTCTGCCTACACCCCAGACGGCGTCAAGGGCGCCGTACTTCGGCGTTCATCAGAGCGCTAGCAATGAGTAAACAGAATCCGGTATCATTCTGATCGATTTACGCAGCCAGGCAAGAGGTCTCCAATCCGGTGGTTCCCGGAGCACTGGATTGGTAACGCGAAGCCAAGGAGACTTACATGAATTTGCAGAAACAAATTAAGGAGTATATCGCCACTCAACCGGAACCAAAACGTAGCGAAATGCAACAGTTGCAAGCCATTATTTTGGCGTTGATGCCAACCTGTAAATTGTGGTTCTTAGATGGAAAAGACGAGACAGGAAAAACGGTTTCCAACCCAAACATTGGATATGGATCTCAAACCATTCAATATGCCAAGGGAAAAACCAAGGAATTCTATCAGATCGGTATAAGTGCGAATACAACAGGCATTTCCGTCTACATTATGGGAGTAAATGACAAGAGCTACCTATCTCAGACATTTGGGCAGGAACTTGGCAAAGCAAGCGTCACGGGGTATTGCGTTAAATTCAAAACACTAGCAGATATAAAAATCGATGTACTTAAAGCAGCAATACAATATGGGGTTAAGCAGACAAGCATTCAACATTGATTTCAACTTGAGTGCTCGCTGCAGGCAGGTGAATTGTCCAAGGTGCGGGCTGCAATCAAGGGTGGTTTGGAGGCCTGGGATGAGGTTGGCGAAAGTCGTCGCTTGTGTCGCCACGGGTGCTGCGGGCCAACAAAGTCATCGCTTTCACGGCCGAGAATCTTCGTAGGAGTAGCGCCGCATTCTTCCTATGCGGCGCCGAAACTGATCGCGTCAAGGGCGCCGTACTTTGGCGTTCATCTCGACCCTTGACGCCGACAATCTTTCGTTCACAATCGACAAAGGAACGAAGCGTAGATACCTTCCTGTGCTTCGTTCCATATTAGAAAGAACGAGGGTAGCGTGCCTTGAGAAAGACCTGATAGCGCGAATTGAGAAAAGCCATACCTCACTGGCTCAATTTGGAACCGAGACCAAGTATGCTTCCCTCTGGGGTGAACGGGGCTGTCGCATCCTTCCCTAGGCAGAGGTCGTCTCTATGAATCAGAATTTCGCCGCAATTGTCCTCGGTGGTACGGGACAAGTCGGCGGTGCAGCCGTCGTGGAGCTGCTAGCAATTCCAGAATGCCGGGAAGTGGTGATGGTCACCAGAAAGCTCATTACGCCGCGGTTGCGGGTGCGCAACGTGGTTCTTGATACCGGCGCTCGAGACTTTGCCGAGCAGACTGCCACCCTTGCCCGCGGAGTTTTAAGCCAAGGTCCCGTCAGCGCCGTGAGTTGTGTGGGTGTCGGCTCTGGATCGGGGCGCTGGAGCGAAGAAGAATTGCAAAGACTTGAACTCGGCGTCGTCGGTGCCTTTGCGCGTGGCTGCCGTGACGCCGGAATCGCCCAGTTTTGCCTGCTTTCTGCGGCAGGAAGCACAGCTCGCAGCCGGTTTCGCTATGCGCGAGTCATGGGCATGAAGGAAGACACCGTGCGGAGTGTCGGTTTTGCCCGCCTCGCCATCTTCCGCCCCGGCATCATTGTCGGCAACGCTCATACCCCGGTCTGGGTCGGTTGGTTGGGAAGGCTCGTACCTGGGCCATTTGGCAACATCGATCAGCGAACTCTCGGTCGCTCAATCGCCGCAGAGATAGCTTTGCACAGTCGAGAGGTTGGCGAGGTTATCCGCGAAAATGCCGCAATGAAAAGAGTTGTTGCCCAGTTCAATAGTGTGCCTTAGGGATTTTCGCGTCGAGCGCATCGGCCTGACGGATCGCTGTCCAACCCTCGACAACAAGGGGGTGGCGTCTCGGAAATCGCCTGAAACCAGGTTTCCACACGGTAGGAAACCAGCTTTCTGCAGCGTTCTTCGGCTCGCCAGGTTCGCAAAGTTCGAGCGCGCGGCCGGCACGCTTCCACCGGCGCGGCAAGCTCTTCCAGACGCCGCGATGATCGAATTCGAGTCAGATAGCCGTACCGATAAAGTTTCAATAGATCGCGCGGATCATAGCCACGCCGACCTGTATCTGCGGCCTCTGCTTGCTCGAAACCAAGCCCCACCATTTTCTGCGCATTCACGAAGGCATCGATCACTTGGCGTACATGATTCGCCGGAAACAATATTCCTTGGTGTCGTCCCTCACCTTGGATATAACTCATTTAGGAGAAATACCTTCCGATGACGGCATTTTCTCATTTGTCCATCTTCGAAAGAAGGGTTCTGTGACTACTAGGAAACCAATATGCAATGCTTTAGGACGGGTAGGTCGAGGAGTACCCTACGATTTCGAAGACAACAAGCTCGCATTTTGCGGAGCGGCGGTGCGGATTCGGGCAAGCAGGTCGGCAGGGTGCACCGGCTTCGTGAGAAGTTCGAACTCGTATCCCTGCGCGCGCGCCTCTTCGAGTAAGTTCGCCGTAGCAGCTTGGCCGGAGAAAAGAAGAACCTTACAGGAAGGCAAAATTGCCCGAACTCTGATTGCTGTCTGGATTCCGCTAATGCCGGACATAATGACGTCGGAGATCAGAATATCGGGCTTAAGAGATTCAACCATCTCGAGCGCTTTCTCGCCACTGTAAACGGCGTGCGCGTCGAAGCCAGATTGGCTCAGAATCATCGCGAGTGTGTTGGCTATCACCTCTTCGTCATCAGCAATCAATACTCTTGGCTTAGTCTGCGGCATCGTGTTCCCCTTTGCATCGGCGCATTCCCACTTCGTCAGCAAGTTCAAATGTTCACTTGGAAGACGGCAATCAACAAGAAGTCACTCGTTCTCGTGTTTGCTCAAGGAAACCCGACGTTCCGGCATTATTCTGCGTTTCTCCGTCTTGCCGCCCGGTATCGGATTTGGAGATTGGAGCTCTCATATCGGAAACATTGTTCGGCTAATATGAGGCATGATTTCGGCAATCGAAGCCAAATGATTTTTCCCGGTGTTCGGCACGCCCACCCAATGAGCGCGGCATCGTATTGGACCTGAGGTCAAAGAATGCCCTGCGAAGAAAAGGCACGTTTAACGATGGACTACGATGCAGCCACGTCGAAGTTTTCTGCGGCGGTCAGTGAGCTACGTCTGAGGATGGGCACGTCGCACAAGGACGAATACGATCGACTTGAGCGCGCAAGTAACGAGGCCAGAGTTAGATCCGAGCAAGCGCGCTTGGCTCTTGAGCAACATATCGCCGCGCATCGTTGTTAACAAGAGTTCGGCTTGACGTGAATCGTCCGGCGCTGCAGATCCTCAACCGCGTTAGAGTTTCGTAACACCCTCGGAACAGGCACCGCTGGGATGGGGAACGCAAATCGCCGGGCTCGATCGGCGGCTGCACCGAGGGAAGGGCTCCTTCCTCCTCCTCCCTCCCATAAAATGCAATTCACAACCGATCAACCTGAATGCGTTCGTATGCGGCTACCGTGTGCCCAGGTGTCGGCGGTATCGGCGATGGCGATCAGGCCCACCGGTGCGGCCAGGAGTTCGGTACCGTCCGCGGCCTTGATCGAGGAGATTCCGAAGCCGGAGTTGGAGACCGTGAATGAAGTCGCAAAATCCTCGGCCTTGGGAGAGTCGCCATGAGCCAGTTGGAATACCTTGTAGCCCAAAGGCGGCAGGTCAACCCAGGCCGATAGACGGGGTACGAAGTTGCTCATGCTCGCGGAGGGCCGCCACTGAACGGGCACCTTAGCCCCATCTTTCGCGGCGAGGTGGGTGATCTCTTTGCCCGGCGTGCCCGATGGGTTGCGGTCGGTGTAATACTCGACCAGCGCCTTGCGTTTCCAGGGCAGCGGATTGAAGGCAAAGACTGCGCCTTCTTCGACGCCGCTCAAATCGACGCGTTTGGCGAGGGTTTCCAGCGCCTCGATCTTCGACGCCTGTGCGACCTCGCAGGCGTAGCCGACACTGTCGCGCACGTCCTGGTAGTCGGAGTAAAGAGAGGTGCCGGCCATCATGTCGTGGAACTGGCAGAAGAGCACCTTCCACCAGCTCTCCACGTACTGGTCAGATGGATAGGTATGTCCGGCGCTGAGATTCGCAAAAAGCGAGAGGGTCTCGGCCTCGCCCAGCCAGCGCTCGGCGCGGCGGTTGAGCGCCTTCCCTTCTCCGTTTGACGAGTAACAGCCGCGGGAGTGATGCTGCAGTTCGGTCTTGACGACCGGCAGCGAGCTGAAGGCAGGCGAGTTCTCTACAGAGGAAAAGAAGCTCTTAAAGGTGCTGAAGCGAAGTTCCGGAAGGCTTGAATCTTTGCGCAGTTCGAGGACCTGGCGAATCTGCTCCTTGGTCACGGCTCCGCCGTGGTCGCCTACGCCGAGGATGAAAGCCGCGTGGTCGAAGCCTGGAGCAAAGTTTTCCGTCGCTGCTGCCTTCAGTTCGTCCGCGTCGTTGTCGTAGCCCAGGAGGCGCAGCGTGAGAACGCGAGAACCATCCGCGCCCTCCCACCAGAACAACAGCGGCAGCTTCATCTCGTGGGCCTCGGGCCGCATGAAGGAGTAGTAGCCGTAGCCGGCATTCTTGAGGATCGTCGGCAGCCCGGCCGCGTGGCCAAAGGAATCGGGATTGAAGCCGACGGTGACCTCCGCTCCAAGGGCACGGCGGCAATACTCCTTGCCATAGAGCGAATGACGAACAAAGCTTTCAGCCGACGGGATGTTGCAGTCCGGCGCCACTGGCCATCCCCCGATGACTTCCCAGCGCCCTTCCTTGACCCGCTGCTGTATCTCGGCGAACATCGCCGGATCGGCACGTTCGACCCAGCGATAGTGAGCCGAGGAGGAGTGGCTGTAGCAGAAGTCGGGAGTCTCGATCATGCGGTTCAGAGCCGAACGAAAGGTATTGAGCGCTTCGTCCGACCCATCGCGCCAGGGCCATAGCCATGCGGCGTCGATGTGAGAATACCCGATGATGTGGATCACTCTTTTCTGGCCGCCTGGTTGAGCGGCAAGGCTGCGCGCGAATGCGGAGAGAGAGGCCAGAGTGCCGAGGGCGGCAGCGCCCTTCGAAACAAAGTCGCGGCGGGAGATTCCATTGGATGGCTTATTCATTTTTGATCTTCCTTTTGCTTGATTCCGTTGTTCCCAACAAATGCTGCGTCAATTAGGAAACACCAACTGTGCAGGATCATCAGATGCATCTCCTGAATACATGCTGTGGAGCTGCTGGGGACATTAAGAACAGTGGCTAGTGGCAAGTGGCTAGTGGCGAGTGTCCGCGTCATTTCTCGACTCCCCCACGATTTCCATTGGTGAATGCGGCATCGATCAAGAAACACCACATGTGTAAGGACAGTGGCAAGTGGCTAGTGGCGAGTCAGCGCCGGTCCCGCTCTGGTTTGGCGTCATCACTCGACTCCCCCAAGATTTCCCGTGGTGAAAGCTGCGTCGATCAAAAAGCACCACATATGGAGAACGATGAGATGCATCTCTTGAATGCAGGCGGTGGAAGTGCTGGGAACTTTCAAAACATGTTTCGCTACATCCTGGGCGAGACCGGCTTCGCCTGTGAGAGCGATGGTCACTGCGTCCTTCTTTCCCGCCATGGCAAGTCCTGTCAGAACATTTTCCGAGCTTCCGCTGGTGGTGAAGCCGATGGCGATGTCTCCCGGCTGTGCCAGTGCTTCCATCTGCCGCCAGAACAGCGAATCATAGCCGAAGTCGTTGCCGATGCACGTGACGACGCCCGAATCGGCTGCGAGTGCGATGGCCGGCAATGGGCGGCGGGGGGCCTTGCTGAAGCGGCCGACAAGTTCTCCGGCGAGGTGGGAAGCTTGGGTCGCACTACCACCATTTCCGAAAGCGATTAGTTTTCGCCCTAAGGACAGTGAGTGCGTAAGTAATGAGGCAGTGGCAAGGATCTGCGGGCGCAGGAGTTCGAAGCTGGCGGAGACGACGGCGTTGTGCTATGCGAAATGCGCGTCAATGAGGTGATCGTCAGTGTGGGAAGTCAATGCGAACTCCGGGGGTTGGTAGCCTGGGGATTCGGGCCCTGGCTAGTGGCTTAAGGACGGTGGTTGGTGGCTAGTGGCTAGTGACTAGTGGGGCCCGAATCTGCTTGGGTTTCATTTCGGAGTTCCTTCCAGTGCGTGACGCACGGTAAGGACAGTGGCGAGTGGCTGGTGGCGAGTGGCTAATGTCGGCTTCATTTTGCGGTTTCTTCAGTGCGGCTCGTATGGATGGTTGGGTCAGAGCTGCCATGAGCGCTGCTACATCTCCGATGCGACTGCCGAGGACCGAGGGGAGAATTTCGCACGCTGCCCGGGCCTGGGGCAGGGCCTCTACTGCGATTACCTCGCGCGCTGGGGCGAGGATTCGTTCCTGGAGCACGCCAGCGAGCGCTCCGAGAACTATCACTTGAGGGTTGAAAGCATCGATGAGCAGGGCGAGGCCTTTGCCCAGATACTCGCCGGCAACTGTGGCGACCCGCATGGCGTCTTCGTCGAAGCGCATCATCGCATCGACGAGGTCCCGTATTTGAGTCTTCGAGTTCCACCGGGCCGGGAACATCTGCGCGGCGAGGTGGACGAGACCCGAGCCAGATGCAAAGGACTCCCAGGAGCCGCGTTTGCCGTACGCCAAGGGCCCGTCCTCGGCCAGGCGCCAGTGGCCGATCTCGCCGGCGGTGTCACTGGCTCCATGCAGAATCTGGCCGTTGACGATGATGCCAGCGCCAATTCCAGTCCCAAAAGTTAGGAAGATGAGATGTTGAAGCCCTGGCCGATCCTTCCCAACGCCGAAGTGCAACTCCGCCAATGCGCCTGCGTTGCCGTCGTGCTCGATGTAGATAGGTAGGTCTGGAAATGCACCCTGGAGCGCTCTCTTCAGATTCACGACATGCCAGCCGGGCAGGTGCGGTGGATCGAGCAAGATTCCTTCTTCGATTCTGAGCGGCCCGCCGATGGAGACGCTCAACGCGACAACCGATCTTCCCGCAAGGTTCGCGGTGTTCATCAATTGCTTCAGGTTGTCCACGATCTTTGGAAGCGTCGCGGAGAAAGGCTCAACGGCCCGTGTCGGCATCTCGATGCGCTGCAAGATCGTGCCATCGAGGCCGCCCTCCACACACGCGGTTTTGGTGCCGCCCACGTCGAGGCCGGCGACGGTGCGCGAGGGAGGTTCTAGAACTGGTTTACTTTCAGGATCTTGGATCGACATTTTCAAAGTTTCGCTTCAGTTTCCTAAAGGATATTTCCAAGCGCCTCTTTCAATTACAGGCCGCGGGCAGAGGATCTACCAAGGAAGTTGCTCGGAGCCCCTTATGGTATTCGATCAGCAGAAGCAAGATGTACCACTCAGAGGCAGTGGTTAGTGGCTAGGGACGAGAGCGGACTAGGGTTTTCCCTGAGAGTTTGCTGAATAGCTTGCTCTGCCAGCGGGTGCATGATTGCATAACAGAGCTTGGCCCCTCAGTTCTGGGCCGGCTCTTTCACGACGCCTTGGGGGGGTGTGCTCTCGACGTTGCGCGACTTTTTCCACTCCTCAGCCACCGCATCCCAACGCGTACAGCGATCCTCGTATTTTGGATCGGGATCCTTCTTGCCCAACAGCCAATAGTCGAACCACAATACGTTGAGTTCCATGGCCGACGCGCGGTGGCGTGGCTCATAAAAGAGATGCTCCTCCCTCGGATAAATGACGAGTTCAGAGGGGATTTTGGCATCGAGCAGTAGTTCGTGCATCTCGAGGGCCAGACTTGCGGTGGATGCAGCGAACTGCTGTAAGAAAGGGCCGTTGAATTGAGATGCACGCACTGTAGAAGAGTATTTCTCGTAATTGGGGAAAACTCTTGGATCAAATGGCGAACCGCCCATGTCGTCATGCATAGAATTCCGAAATCCGAAGTAGCCGAAATCCAAATAACCACTAGCATCATTTCGCATGTCCGCGCCCGATCCGGCTTTGAAGACCTTCGATTGCGTCAGCGCAAACTGGGCGTTCCAAGATCCAAAGCTGTAGCCTGCAATTCCAACTCTCTCGGGATCCGCCAGTCCAGCCTTAACCACTGCATCTACCGATGCCTCCATACTCGCAAGCCCGTTCACTCGGCCGAACGCCTTCTTGTCAATTTCCGACGGGAAGTTAGTTCCCGTTGGCGCGGGGCCATAGGGCCCGTTCACGGAAAGGACCAAGTAGCCACGCTCCGCCATGACCTGAACGGGATAGTCCCACTGAAATCCATTGTCTACGAATTGATTCCTGGCGTCTTGAGCGTGATTGAAAAGCAAAACGGGATACTTCGTCCCGACCGTGTAGTTCCTCGGATAGGTAATGTAGCCAGCATTTATGGCGCCGAAGCGATTCGTCCAGGTCTGATAAACAGAGTGCAACGGCTCGATTGCGTCGTATCGAGCGTTCGGACGAATGATTGTTGCAATTGTCCCATCGGCTGGAAAAACTGACACGAGTTCGGGCGCGAGCGTCAAACTCTCACGTACGCAAATGCCGTACGAGACATCTTTGGTGAAAGCACAGTCGCTCAGGTTATCAGCGATGGCCTCAAGTTTCTTTCCCGCATCCGACGGGGGAAAAGTGCTAATTCCATCACGGTCGCGGGAAACGGTCGTATACACGCCCCAACTCTCGGATTTGTTCCACCAATGGTCTCCGATGAGGCTAAAGCTCACGGCGCCGTAATCCTTCTTTTCTCGCCCATCTTCGCCCAGGAGTATCAAGTGAAAGTGATGACCGTCCTCTTGCCGTTTCGCGAAAAGATATCCGTAACCTTCCAGGTGCGTCCCGGACTGAGCATCCGGAGACTGGTTGTTCATTGGCGCTGCACGAGCTTCGCCGGTCTTCACGTCAAAGATCCACGGTTGATCGGGCTGCATGTCCTTCGGATAGTCGTGATGAAATTCAATATGCCTGGAATCAGATTGCCATTGGACACCGACCCAATCCCCACGCGACGGTTGCCACGGCCTGAAATAAATAACGTCATCAGAAACACCTGGAATCATTACGTGTAACTCGGTGCCCTCCATCTTCGTGAATTCGTCGAGCGAATAAGTGGAAGCCAACCTATGGTCGTCCCACGTAATGCCGGCATCATCGGTGGCTCGTTGAGCTGCTGGAGTTCGTAGTCGCACCTTAACATACCAAAGCGCTGAACCATCCGGACTCCACTCATACGACACTATTCCTGTTTCTTGGTCGTTCGGAAAATCCCCGCCAATCAAGTGGTAACCACCAACAAACGCCATCTCCTTACTTGCCACGAGGACGCTCGCGTGGCCTTGGAGATCGATCTTATAAAGCTGGACACCCTGGCCAAAATCAGCTCGAAGGGTCAGACAGTCATCCCCCTTAGGATCCCAGGAGAGGTTCCCCATATAGGTAGAATCTTGCAGCTTTCGAGCTGAACCATCCTTGCCGATGACGAAAAGACCGTACTGAACTTCATCACTACGGACCAATGATTGTTGCAAAAGAAAAGCAACCTGCCGGCTATTCGAAACCGCAACCTCCCGGATTCGGGTAATCTGCACGGCATCGTCAATTGTCCAACGAAGGCTACCTGGAATTGCTGAATCCTGATCACTCGGATTGATCCGGTCAGGCAATCCGCGAACGTTCAGGTCGGTCGCGTCTCCACCCTGCCCATAAACATTAATGAATGCAGCCATCATCAACTGGGCACAGATGATCAACACTTTTTGCAAACTTCGAATCGCCAGACGCATCGAGAATCACCCCTAGGAAGGGATCAGTTCGAACAGCCCTACCGAAGATGACAACTAAAAAGCGAGTCTAAGAGACATCTGCATCGAGCGAGAGCCTCCCATTTGGTAGAGTGGGCTCAGGATGCCCAGCGAATTTGCGAGTGTTGCCGTTGCCTGGCCAAACGTATTTTGGCCAAAGTTGGCATTAATGGTTCCGAAATTGGGATGATTGAAAATATTGAAGGCCTCTGCGCGAAATTGCAACTTCAGGCTGTCAGTGATCGGAAGCTCTTTCCGGACCGCCATGTTTACTTGCCACGCGCCAAATCCAAGTACAAAATTACGCCCCGCGTCACCGTTGCCTGATTCAGGTACCGAAAACGCGTTAGGATTTATCGCACGCCCTCAGGGACAGCCAAGGGTACTCCCAAAGAGGTCTGCATATACGGAGGCACATTGAGCTCCATAGATATAAGTAGGCTGCCCAGGCACAAGATTCAACCCGGTGTAATTGGTCTTCCCATCTGGTTGCACAAGCGATATGCCGTTTAACGTAACTGGGAACCCGGTTCGTGCGAAAACGCGGGTGTCAAGACCCCAACGATTCAATACTCCTTGCCAGAAGCCTGAACCGCCAATGGCTGGCAGATCATAGGAGGCAGCCGCCGACAAGTTACGCCGAACGTCAAAATCGCAGTCTCCCCGTTCATAGCCAGCGTTGAGGTACTCCGAACCGTAGTCTATACAATGAGACAGCGTAAAAGAGACCAGCGCTGTCAAGCCGTTTGTTATTCGTCGCTGAAACTTGCCTTGCAATGCGTTGTAGTCCGATGTAAGGCCATTATCAAAATAATCGGCGGAAGTCACGTTGGGGTTGGCGGGGGGATTATAAGCATTCGTACGCAGGAGCCTGGACCCGTGCGAACCAACGTAGGACACACTAAACGATTGTGACTTCCCCAACACCTGCTCGACACTGGCGTTCCACTGGATCGTATATGGGAGTTGAAGGTGAGGCGAAAATCCATACTGCAGAGAGTTGTACGGCGGGACGGGCGGATTCTGAATTGCAGGAATTGACGGAACTTCGGGAAACTCTCCAGACAGGAAGTCCGTGCTGGAATTGAATCCAGGCCCAAAAAATCCTTCCGAGCCAAGTTGCTGACCAGTGTCAAAGAAAACTCCACCCCCACCGCGAAGAACCGTTTCCAGACCGGGAGCAGTGTGCAGGATGTATGCCGCCCCCAATCGCGGCGCAATATTGAACCAAGTGGTGTGCCACAACGGTGTCCCTTGAGGCCCCAAAGTCCAGTTAGCGGGACTCGTTCCCACAAAGGTATACGGCATTAATCCTTGCGTCACGCTCGGCGGAGGGTTTAGCTCCCAGCGAAGGCCCGAAGACAAACTCAAACGCCGGGAATACTTCCATTCGTCCTGAACAAAAAGCGAGAGATTTGTATAAAGCGGATAAGCAGAACCATTTAACTGCCCGTATGTATACGCACTATTAGTTTGGACTGAAGGTTCATCAAAATAGAAGTAATACACGACCGGACTGTACGGTATTACTTGGGGAGTTAGTCTACGATAATCCGCGCCAAACTTTACTTGATGCCGCCCTGTGGCAAAACTCGCAGTGTCGACTATGTTCCACTGCTGCTGCGCGCCCGACTGCATGCCTTGGGCGAGTTGAGGACAGTAATTGTCATAGCACAGATCTACGCCGACAGTCACATTAGGCAACCCTAGCATCTCTCCGAGATTTATCGGCGAAGCACCCGCAATGGGACTAGGTAGCGTGTTGCCGTTTGCACCATTCGAACTATAGTTCAAGCGAAAATCATTATTGAGCAGATTAAAGAACATGCTGGTCGCTCCAGCCGTATAGGTCCGAATCGAAGACTCCGCATTATTCAAGGTTGACGGCTGCCCGCCTTGCCGACTAGCCGAGCTAGAAGTGGTGTCGCTGAACCGGAAGAAAAGCGTTAACCGATCACTCACAACATGATCGAACCGCACGCTTGTAGAATTCAGAGAACTCGGATTTGACCAACTTCCGATGAATTCCGCAAAGCCGTCCTGCTCTTGACCTGAAAATGGGCAACTGGGGTCGGTTGAAGGGTCGCACGGCACCAAGACCTCCGGACCGTTGGACACCCGGAATGCGTTTAACACTTGATTGAGGGGGGCCAGCGTGGCGGAGCGTAGGGTCATATCCGGAACGTAACTTACTGAGGCTGGTTGCGGGCTCGTCAAGCGTAGTCCTTCGTACGAGACGAAGAAAAATGTCCTATTTCTTCCGTCGTACAAGCGAGGTAGCCTAACTGCCCCGCCAACCGTTCCTCCAAAGTCATTCTGGCGTAGTCCAGGTTCTTTGACGCCAAGATAGTCGTTAAACCAATCATTCGCGTCGAACAGGTCATTTCGCAGATATTCGTAGGTGGAACCGTGCCACTGATTCGCGCCCGATTTCGTCTCGAATGCAAACTGCCCTCCGGGATTGCGCCCGTACTGGGCGGAATAGGTTGAACTCTGCACACGAAACTCTTGAAGATCATCGACAGAAACCAAAGCTTGAGTAGTCCCCAATGCCGTGGAAGCTGGTAGGGATCCACTTGCCCCTGCATTGAGCATCCCTTGGCCAGGCGCGACTCCTACATTGGCGCTCACACCGTCCACTGTATAGTTATTCGATTCCGTGCGCTGTCCGTTGACGCTGAATTCCCCCGTTTGTCCATTTCCCGAGGAGAAACCGTTGCCTTGTGGGCTCACAGTGACAATTCCGGGAGTCAGCAGGATCAGATCCTGAAAGCTGCGCCCGTTCAATGGCATGTTGGCGATGTAGCTCTGGTCGATGACCGTGCTGACAGTTCCGTCCGTGGTATTGATGTTGTTCTGAGAGGCGTTCACAGTCACCGATTCCGACGAAGATCCGACCGCCATATGGAAGTTGATCTGCACCGCATCCTGCACGTGCAGCACCAGCCCGGCCTCGATGATTCCCTTGAAGCCTTGCTTGTCGACCTCGATGCGGTAGGTGCCCGGCGTCAATCCCGGTAGCACATGTTGTCCAGAGCGGTTTGTTGTGGTCGATGCCTTGTCGCCGGTTTGGGTGTTGATGGCCGTAATCGTTGCTCCCGGGATTAAAGCTTTGGAGGGGTCGTCTACGAGACCTGTCAGTGAAGCGGATGTGGACTGCGAGAATGCGCGGGAACAACAGGTCGCGAGGACAAGCAGGAACAGGAGCTTTTTGATCATCGAAATCTCCGTTGATAAAGATCGGGGGCCGGTACGCTTTCGCGCGGAAGGGAAAATTTGTACCAAGATACGTTCACGAAGTTTTTATGTGCAGTGATCAGTGGTGAGTGGCTACGAGCAGTGGTAAGTGATGAGTTGCGAGTGAAGGCAGGTTGGCAAAGTATCGCATTGTGGTATCTTGTGCCATATCGCGAAGATTGGTTCTTGCTCACTCGCGGGCACTAGTCACTCGCCACTAGCCACTGTCTTGTGAGGCCGGGGAGTACGTATTGGCCTTCTTTGTTGGTCGTGGTGGATTGTTTCTCTCCCGTTTGGGTGTTGATAGCCGTGATCGTTGCTCCTGGAATCAGAGCTTTGGAGGGGTCGTCTACGAGACCTGTCAAAGATGCCGATGTTGACTGCGCTATCGCTGCGCATGAACAGAGGAGGGGAAGTAGGAACAACAACAGCTTGCTGGGCCTCATACGGTGCTCCTTCAATAGAACAGTGGCGAGTGAGTAGTGGCTAGTGGTAAGAGGTTTGCGACGTGTCGCATTACGGTATTGCGTGGCATATTGCGGAGACTGATTCCTGCTGACTCATGTCCGCACTTGCCACTAGCCACTCGCCACTGATCACTGTTTCTTGCTGATCGGGCTTTCGCGCAGCGGATGACTTTTGTACCAGGGCTGTTCACGAAATATTTAAGAACGGTGGGTAGCGTCCTAATTCCGATCTCCAGTGCGATGAAAGAGCTTCTTGATTGGCGATGGACCGAAAGAGTACACTTTAGGCGATTTCAATAGGTCAGTCTGATGATCACCAGCATCCATACGCTGATTTATTCCGACGATGCCCCCGCAACGCGCGCATTCCTTCGCGACGTCCTCGGCTGGCCCTACGTCGAGGATGCGGCGGGCGGAGGCGAGGGTTGGCTGATCTTCAAGTCCGGACCGAGTGAGATGGGTGTGCACCCGACCTCCAGCGTCTACGATGGCAAGACGTACGAATCGCCGCGGCACCATCAGATCTCCCTGATGTGCGACGACATCTCACGCACGGTCACTGAACTGAAGGGTAAAGGAGCGGAGTTCCACGGCGAAGTTCAGGATCACGGGTACGGACTCGTGGTCATGATGGCCGTGCCTGGCGCGGACGACATCGTGATTTACGAGCCCAGGCATCCGCTGGCGTATAGCCTTTGACCGATTGAAAGGGCAACTAACTCACTCCCACCTTTCACCCTTCGCAACGCACCATTCAAATTAGGACAATACCAAGAACCGGAATTTGGTGCTCAACAGCTGTTAGAGGCCAGCCGGCCAGACTCATCGAAAAAAACGATCGAACCAACTGGGAACCTCTTCACTGGGAGGGGTCTGCCCGTCGGGTGGGCGAGCGTTGCCGCTCCTGCGGACGGCAGGAGCAACAGAAGAGGGTGGGCAGACGGGCAGGAGGCACAAAAAAATGCGGAGCCGATTGGCTGGCTCCGCGAAGAGTGTTCCGTTCGATTGAGCTTCAAGCCGCTGCGGCCTTCTTTGCGGACTTCGACTGGGCCTTCGCGGGTGGTTTCGGTGCGGCCTTCTTGGTGGATTTGTCTTTCTCCTTCGCGGCAAACTCCAGCTTGACCGTGGCGGAAATGGCGTCGGTGTCCACCTTGTATGCCGTGGCGGCATCGCGGAGAATCTTCGCCGTGTCGCCCTGATTGTGCATGGCGAGCAGAATCACCGACTCGACCAAGATGCGGCCGAGCGCGCTCTCCTCAGCCTTGTTGAGAAAAGCGGCCAGCAGTTTCGCCGGGGCCTCGCCGTCCTTGGGTTTGCCCATGCCACGTTGCCGGATGAGGATTGAGGCGCGACGCTCGTCCAACAACGGGGCGAGCTTTCCCACCACGAACAGTAGGTCGCGTTTCATTAGCCGAACGGGAACTGCTTCGGCGATGGCTTTCAAGACGCGCAGCCCGGTGGACTGGGCCAGCGCTTCCTCCCTGCGCTGCTTCTCCTGCTGAGCCTTGAATGCGGCATCGGCCTGTCCTGCCTGTCGCTGCTTCTTCGGGTGATGGACGGGGCATTCGGAATTGGCGCATACTTTGCGGATTTCGCCCTTCTCGCTGCCCTCGGTGACGATGGCCTCGCTCACCTACCGGCACGTCCTGAACTCCGGCGCGTCGGCTTGGCCCTTCCGCTGCGGCTTGTCCTCGCGGATTTCGACGTACTTGTTGCGCGGAATCGCGGCGCTGCCATCCTTCGGATGGCCATAAGCGGTGCTGATCTGTACCAGCTTTGGCTTCGCGGCTACAGTCTGGGTTACGTGCGCGTCCACTTTCTTCTGGTAGCAGACAGGGTCGGTGCATTGTTGTCCATCCTGTGCCGCCCAATCCGCAAAGAGCAGTTTGTTCTGCCCAGTGCGCTTGGGGCATTCGACGCACGAACCGGCCTCGGCGACCAACGTGGCATCTTCTTTCGAGAACGGCGCTCCTGCAAGCTCCAAGAGAATGTTGTGCTCGATCCACTGCTGGAGATGGCGCACGGGTAGCAGGATGCGTTTCGTTTTGCTGCCGTTGCCATAGGACTCCTGCCAGCATGCAGACAGAGCTTGTTCCTGCTGCTGCGGCTGCCCATTCGCCGCTTGGCGTGCGCCTGCGTAGCGAATTGCCGCCGACAATCGCCAGCGCACCACCTCGCCCATCCGGTGCGACCCCTCTCACGGACTCGTTCGCAATCTCTTGTGTGGGCTCATCGCCGGTGATTACGAACAGTCCGTCACCCCACGTTGCGACAAGTATTGTTGGTTTCGTCACTGACTACCCTCCCCCCCGTTGTCGCGGCCAACCTGAGTTGTTGAACCAGGCCATGCGATCCCTTTGGCGGCAATGGGAATCTCGGCCAGACGAGATCGAATCTCGTGAACAATCTTTGCGGCTTCAGGCAATTTTCATGCTCATGGCCCGCATTGATAGTAGCGTTCAGTGCCGGCGTTCCAGCTCTGTGACGCCAAGAAACAACGGGAACCTTCCTAAATTTCTTCTTCCGTCACGTGCTCCCGCTTCAGGCGGCTTTATGGCAGAGGCGGTCGGAACCCGTCAAGGCTCTCCGCTTCGCTCCGACCGCTGACGCGGCGCCTCTGGGCGGCCTTGACCGAACCCTCCGCGCCTCTGCTGAGCCGCAAGAGCCATGAAGCGGGAGCACTCAACAGAAAAAATTTGGGGTTCAGGCAGTGCTCCTGTTCATGGACGCCAAATCGCCCGCAAGCGGGCACATAGGAGAACTGTCATGACAACAGCCACTATCAGCAACATCGCCAACACCGCCAGCAATGGCACAGCCAGCAACCCGAACGCCGCGCCGCACAGGAAAAATGCGGCGAAGCGCAACCCGAGCGACTCGCCCTACCAGCAGCGCACCACGCAGAGCGAAAACCCCACGCAGCAACTCATCAAGCAGGCTGTGGACTACCTCATCGAGCAGCTAAACGCAGGGCACAGCGACATGCTTGCCAGCTATCTCCGCACCATGGCCCGGTTCCACAAGTACTCTTTCGGCAACATCCTGCAAATCGCTCTTCAGCGGCCCACTGCTACGCACGTGGCGGGATTCGGCAAATGGAAGGAACTAGGCCGCTTCGTCAAGAAGGGTGAAAAGGGCATTCAGATTCTTGCCCCGGTCACCGGCTTCCGCCGTAGGAAGGACGAAGCGAACGAGGAGACGGACACCAAGCCCGTGCGCCTCCTGATCGGATTCCGCGCCGTGTATGTGTTCGACATTGAGCAGACCGAGGGTGCGGAACTGCCTGAATTTGGGCGTGCGATCACCGGCAAAGTGGGCGGCAACCGCGACCGCCTGATTGCCTTTCTCGACGGGCAGGGCATCCGGCTCGAATTTTCGGAAAACATCGCGCCGGCCTTGGGCGTCTCCTACGGCGGCAGGATCGCTCTGCTTCCCGGCCAGTCGAAAGCGGAGGAGTTCACCACGCTGGTCCACGAGACGGCGCACGAACTTCTCCATAAAGCCGAGCGCCGCACCATGACCACCGCAGTGGTCCGCGAAACCGAGGCTGAGGCCGTGGCCTTCATCGTGGGCCAGAGCGTTGGTTTGGAGATGGGAACCGCTTCGAGCGATTACATCCAGATGTACGCGGGCAACGCGGCGCTTTTGGCTGAAAGCCTTGAAGTCATCCAGCGCACTTCCGCCGTGATTCTCGCCGCCATTCAAGCGGACGAGCCCACACAAGAGGACGAGGCCGTCGCGGAGGTGGCGTAATGCGGACCCTGGCTCTAATCCTGATGGAGGCCGGGCCGCTCCCGCCCGGCTTCCATCTTCACATCGACAATGCACCGTGGATGCCGCTCGACATCGACGACATCGAGATCAGCGGCCCCAACGGTCTGCCGACCGTTTCTGTTGCGCACTACGGCAAGCAGGACGGCGACGCCATGCGCGACCCGGAAATGCTCTTCGAGATGCGCCGTGATGGGAGCGAGATCGTACTCGCTCCGTAC